>Ga0049105_1001388_pt1 | contig 10658 bp, 7 predicted proteins | sample WorMetvaBAHAMAS1_FD_61260 | JGI IMG/M metagenome (GOLD analysis project Ga0049105, IMG submission 61260) | Worm MetaG Olavius vacuus BAHAMAS.1 | ecosystem: Host-associated > Annelida > Digestive system > Unclassified | place: Germany: Marburg | collected 2013-04-09 | reverse complement strand
GGGGTCGGTTGACCCAAAATTTCAGGTAGAAGGGGTCGCCCTCCACCAACCATTCTTCTTCTCAGAAAACTAGGATAAATGTTCTTTCGTATGGTATATAAATCTGGACAAATCTTTCTACCGTTTTGTCACAATACACGCGTGTGACAGACAGACAGACGGACAGACAGAATTCTCATTACAATACCGCGTCTGCATTACATGCAGCGCGGTAAAAATGAAGAAAAGCAAAGCAATTTTAAATGATCTCTGCAAAAAAAAACTCATAAACTGTAAAGTTTGTTGACTGAGTTATCACTTTAGTTCCACCAACAGTTTATATCAACAAACTACGAAGCTCATAACATTCATGGGCTGTAAAGTGGTTTAGTCATAATAAAATATGTAATGATTAATGGCACGAGAAACTGAAATTTGATCAATTTTGGGCATTTTTTGCGGGTTTTTAAAACTGGGTTTACCCAAGAAAACCGACTAGTTTTCTTTGGTTATTTGCCCGGGTCTCTGAACCTTGAACAAAACGGCAGACTAAAACAATTTATAAGATAATGCACTCATGCAACAGCGCTTAATTATGACATTACATATGACACGTTTTGCATAAGAACACATTAAAATAATGAAGTCAAAAACTGAAGTCCCAAGCTACACTCATGCTTCACGCGTGATATCAAAGTAGTAATATCACAGAGTTCATAAAATTTTAAACTGTGTAACAAAAGTGCGGTATAGTAATTACAATTTTTACAGTATAAGCAAGGATCGCAACCAATTGCAGCCAGTATGTCATCGGTCTACCTTTACATGGCAATAACTGAAACATCAGCACTAAGCCTACCATTTACCACACCAAACACTACCCAGCCAATAAAGCCGTCATCCTTTCTCAGTAGTCTTACATATTATAAAGAAAACAGACCTCAAAATATCACCATTCCAAAGACTAAAAGTCACACCCCACCACAAATACATCAAATACAAATATGAACACAACAGCTCAAGTGCGTAATGAATGTCAAGTCGTATCTAATTACAAAAAATCTTCAAAAATCCGACGCGCAAATTACCAGACAAACTTTGCATCATCACTGAAGAGCTGCCAGACAGCTCGGAAATGTTTGATGAACTTCAAAGTGTAAAATCAATTAAGAATTTGACACTGACGCACCGCGTTACAGCAGACGAAGGTTCAAGCTACCACTTACAGCCACACTGTGCAATGTACTTCAGCGTGCACATAGTTACAATAAGTCAATCAGGAATTCGACAATAAGTCAATCAGGAATTCGAAAAATCAGAAACAACTGCTCTCCCGACGTTCTCCAATCTTACTCCACGAGCGACCTGGCTACTCTGCACGAACGACGAAGCGTCTGACGTCTCGTTGACTTGCGTCTTCCCGGAGAAGAAGCTGGCATGCACAGTTGCACACACATGGAGTACAATACAGCAAATTATCTATTATCACTTCAACAACTACTTTAATCATTTAAAGGGCAAAGCAACACACGTTGTTCCCGAGGAAAGGTATAGCGACATCTCATTTTGCTCTTCACTTTTACTGGTGACAGTACCACATACGTTGCCATCTGAATACAACTCAGAAAATACAGAATTATATATGCCATCCCAGATTATCTTCCATGGCTAACCATTGATCAGTATGCCTTCATCCGAAATGTGCATTTTGAACGAGTCACTTAACCGTATTTGCTGTCATACTGACCTTGACCTTTTACCTTCTGATCTCAAAATGTAACCAGTTGTCCAGAACTGCAGGTAAGCAGTAAATCTGATGAAATTCCCACTAGTAGTACGTAAGGTATTGTGTTCACAACTTCTTAGTATACGATCACGAATGGATGAATGCAGGTACACGACGAAAACGCAATGCATTTGGTGGCGGTGGCTGAAATCTTTTTTCAAACATGTAGACAATTTTTTCATTTTAAAGGGCTAACTTCACAAACAGAATTGTTGGCTTGATGCATTAAATATTTTTAACAGTAATCACGGGTGATATAGCATAGGTGCTGTAGGCATTAACACTTCCCTAGGATCCAAGTGTGCAATTTTGCACACAGAATTGTTACATTATGTAAATCAATCGCTACAAAATTTGGCATGCATAAATTGAGTCACAGAAGGCGTCAGGTTGGTGGTTTTTGATAGCAGGGACGACTCCTGGCAATAATATTACCAATCACCAACTTGGACTGCACACATAGTCGATCTCAGTGACAAAAACATAACTTGGCAACAGTTCAAATATGTTTTATTTCTAGAAAGAAATTTGCAAGACTGCAGTCTCAGAAATATAAGTGTCGAAAGTTAGTAACGTGACGGCGTAAAAATTTGCAAAAAAATTTCTGGGCAAACCACGAAAAGTTATGTTATACTACTTAATTAATACAGTGGGCTTTGCCAGCAGATTAAGAATCTGCAGATAAGTTAGGATCTGCAGATAAGTTAGGATGCAAACCCCCCCCTTACCACTGACTACTCCCTGCTGCATATGCCAACTAACTGATAGTCCAAACAGGCATTGAAGCAAGTTGCAGGTCTCTACATGATTAATATAGTACAAAGCCTGGAAAGTTAGACGGCCAACAGAAGTATTTTCACTAATAACTAAGCAATCAATCTCAGAAATAAAATATACAGAGCCGTAAGACAAACCTGACGATGAGAACTTCATCAAGTCAACATTCTCCTCATCCAATGCACACATGACATTGACTGGAGTGCCACCTCTCAATGCAGGACTGAAGCCAGAGATCTACCAACAACAGCACAATACCTTACTTCACTGAACCGGTCTTCCCCGACTACTGGCCCTTCAACAGACAAAGAGATGGATAATACGAGGACGATTATCAGAACTGTTCAGTGTTTTGTGCTGTTCAGGCGCAGCAGAACAAGGCTTTACTGGTTTAAGTAACTATGTGCAATGTTGTCTTAAATGAGGTTGGCATCAGGATTGGTCAAACTTTTCCAGACAAGTGCCTGCCTTTGCGGACTGGCCTATCCTGTGGTCACTACAAAAATATGCCCGTTGAACGAAAGACAAACTTACCAATTTAGAACATGTCTGAATGCAGACACACCGCAGACCCACATCCTAACAGTCATCGTAGCAGTGATAATGCTGAGGTATACATACCCGTCGCGACTTGCCGTCCATTCCCGGTGTGAAGCCGACTTTCAGTCGACCAAACTTCTCCACCGCAACATCGTCGTCGTCATCTCCACTGATGTCCACCAGACGTGACATCTTGGCATCACTGCCGCCGCTGTGTGTGGCTGACTTCGACCCAGACTCCGGCATAGATCTGCGACCGCTAAGAGGCGGTGTGTTCGACCCAGTCTGTGGCGTAGCCGAATGACTGCTGATATTCAGCAAACTCTGCGGCGTCACTCTGCTGCCGTCAGAACCGCCTGAAAATGCGCAACACATACAGAAGGCTCTGCAGTGAAAATGCACATCGGGTGTAACTGTAACTGAGGCACTTGTATTGCGCCCCCTACTAGAAGACCGAGGGGGGCGCATCACAGAGTCAATCGGTATTCTGGTGCTCGCAGACACAATGAAACAAAAATGTTTTCAGATCACGATGATCAGATCAGTGTGGCTTTGTACGCTCACACTGTGAGACACAGTAACAGCACAGAGTACAAGTAGAAGGCAGATTTTGACCCCTCACGGAGCTGAAACACATGCATCAATTTTGACAAAACTTGCAACGACTGTGTCTAAGACATCACCCTATATTACATTAGAGTTATTCAGAGTGGCTTAAGTACTAGACAGTTAGGAAGGAAATGATCCGGAAAAGATCAGTTTTGAGGCAACATCATCATCATCATGTCTTTATAAATACTTGTGACAAACCACACATACTATAGTATTAAGAAAGTTGCTGTAAATAAGCTATAACAGCGTGTGTTAATAACATGGGTGCTGGTAGTGCTATATGGATGGTCTGGGCGATTGGACGTGTCACTTAGCACATCTGAGAGTTTCTTTGAACTGGCATAAATCTATCTATTTTTATTATTCTTCTTGTTATTATAACATTTGTATAGTGCAAAAATTCAAGCAAGCTCAAGTAAGAGGCACTGGTGTAGCAACGTGGGGAACATGACTGGATGGTGAGAGAAAGAGATAGGTTTTTATATCTAATCAGTTTTTTGTGCAGTGCTGCATGGATACGTCGTGATTCGAGAAAATGAGTGAGCTGGTTGCAGTTGCACAAACGTATATTTACATTATGTAAAAGACAGTAGTGAAATCTAACTGCAGTGAATCACAAAGAGCTTAAATAAAAACCGCAGAAACTGTGCATGCATTGCATTAGCGGCCCTGTAGTTTTGTTCAAGACTTGCGTCGCGATGAAATTCGTGGCTGATGATCATGCCTGTGAAACAAGCAGCACAATCAACATTAATAGACTGAGTGCAAACAAAAAAGCTGCTCAAACTGCTCACGTACGTAAGATTACAAACCACATACCCGACAGCGTGGTTGGCTGAACGTATTTCAGAAAGCTTGAATCATCTTCCATGTTGGTAACAGGCGTTGTCTGGTTCAGGAAGCAAACCGACTTCCTACATGCACCAAATCATCAGCATCATCACCGTCATCCTGCAGTGTATTGTATGATCTCCAGCAGACCAGTCTGAGGCATGGGCAAGTGCTTGACTGGGGTAAAACACGGTGAATCTCATTATGCAGTGAAGCTAATGTAATCTAATCTAACCTGGGATTTTTATAATGAGAACCCTATTGCTAGGTCCACTAGAACATAACAACCATATTGCTGAAGGCCAACCCAAAGATCTTCAGCAGTCAGGAGCAGAAGGAATCCCTTCAAACAAAGATCACTAGCTGAGTGAACAGGAACAGTTTCTAAAATTCTGGCAATAAGACCACTAATAGGAAGTCACACATGTGGATTATTTACCGTGTCCTAGTAGCTATTTTCCTTATGCCACGTTAATCTTTGTCATCTAATAATAACAGTAATAATAATAATAATAATGACGACCAATGGCTTCAAGCCTCAATGCCTGTCAGAGAGGGAGGGCTGTGGAGAGATTGAGATTAAGCAAAGGTTTAACGTCCCACCAAACACATTATAGGTCATATCGGGGACGAATTTTGCAGGTCATATGACCAAACCAACAGTGTCAAAGCACTGAAGGAAACCAGTTGGTCTTGCAGATAAGGCCTGAATCCCACCAGGACCACTCCACCATATTACAATAATACAACTCTAGGCAACCGCCTCTATGCATGGTGTAAGGGTCCCAATGTGACAAACCCAATCTGGGGGCTAGGAATACACAGTGCCCATATGCTGGCACCTTCCGCCTTTCTGGCACCAGCCGCATCGACATCTGCTCTTCAGCAATCCATTCTCCCTGGAGAGTCAACCTGCTGGAAGACCAGTTCGTTGCATCCACCGAGACTAGGTGGCCATCTCTGTCTGGCTAGACCCGCCCTGCCAACGAAGAACAGCATTTCCCGAAGGCATGGGATAAGCCAGTGATGAAAAATCACCAAGCCCTGGTCTTTTCAAGAGCAGCAGGTGACGTTGAAAGCCAGGCTATCGGCTGCAGCATCCCCCACTCTAAAGATTGGCTGCATGCGCCACCGATAGCTTCAGTGTGTCTCAGGCTGTCTGATAAAGCTGTCAGGGATGTAAAGACTGTGAACCCCACACCTTCCCATCCTCTCACATCTTTTTGCCAGTGGCAGTTGAAACTGCCGGCACCTAGAACCAGTCCGCCAGAGCTGATCCAAGAAATTGGTAGGCGCATCACTGCAGTCACGTAGGACACATATTGCTCTTTAAAGGGTGAATGCAGTCGCCTTCCTGGCCACATTCGACGCCGTGTGAGACCCAGTCGTCATCCTTGTTTTTGCTCAGTCTAATTTTCACGCCTGCGGCTTTGTGCGGGTGAGACTAAAAATAATCATAATAATAATGTCACATTTAACAAAGTGCCCTGAAATGACCAGCAAAACCAACAGCAATGTGTTTCACCTAATCAACTATTAGGCCCAAGCAGTGAGGTTCAACTTGTGCAATTTTCCACATACAATAAGTTTCCCTGACATTTCTCAAACTTCCACAATTCCCCAGACTTTTCTCTGAAAATTTAACTCACCAACAATTCCAGGTTTACATATTTTCTGGACAACTGGTAACCCTGTACAGTCAGTGATACCGATTACCAACCCAACAATCTAGAAACTTAAGCAACACTGTTATCCCTGCACAGGCATCAGTGTATTAGCTCTGCAGCTCTTCCAACACCAAATCTAACATTAACCCCGACCCTAACCCTAACAGTAACTCGAATCTCAGGTCTCCTGCTGTCAAGACACACTAACTCAATACTAACATGCAGAGAGACACATTACAGTGCACAGTCACAGCAAAGCAAACCAACAGCAGTCAATGTGCCACGTTCTACCTGGTCTTCTTGCTGCCACCACTCGTCTCGCGCAGGTGCTCCAAGCCGACATTGTCACTTGTGTCGACAGCGACGTCGCTGTTACCGCCAGTGTTGTGTAGGATCGACCGCAGTGGCTTCCTGCTAGCATCACCCTCCACTGACGTCACCGACACAGCTGATGGCGATGAAGCTGCCGGACTATTGTGGATGACAGCGGGACTGTTCTGGAGACCAGCGGGACTGGCAGCAACCAACGACTTGCGCAGAGAACGCTGCAGCACGTCTTTCACCAACGAGTCCTCATGCCTGACGCTCTGCATCTTCGATTTCTTGCCTTACAACAGTAAGCAGTAATGCATGAATATTGCGTACATTCCACATGTCCTAATGAATAGCTAGACCAAGCTGGTGTAATAATGGTGGTGTAATAATGGCTGCATTCCGTATGTCAAAAAAAAAACAGACGGACAAATGTAGGGTTTTCATTTTGACGTCACGTCATCCAATTTCAAACTGCAAAAATGTTCCTAAAATGTGACAAAGATATCATTGTACCCACAATTAATAAGCAGAGAGTAAGTCAAAACAGATGCCAAAACAGTACAATTCTTGCATTTGAGGCAAGGGCCAACAATCGTGCTATTGCTGCTGAGCAATAGCACGACTGTTAACCCTTACTGGTAACTCAGTTGTAACGTAGCCGCATCACAAGGCAGCAGACAGGTATGACGAACCACTTGCATACTGTCACTGCAAGCCACACTGACGTCTATAGCTACAAGATGTTGCAGCACCCTGTGCAAATCACTGCCCCAACCGTGTGCAACCCATGACAGACTATGACTCAGTTTTGTACACTCCTGCAAACTGTGCTATTCTGCATAGCATATGAAACACTACCATAGCACCATCATGGCAGTTTAAGGAGTAGGGACTGTACATACTTACTTACTTGAATGCCGCCATCACTACTACTATTTTTACTGCCACTACTACTACTACTACGACTACTAAAATAACAAGATGCTCAGCATTCGCAGAGACCGCGCTGCAGGGTGCGTTATAGTTTTCGACAAAAGTAGAAGACTGGAACTGGGAGATAATATTTTACGGACATTATAGGTCTATCTTCAACCACTGTGATATAGTCGGCCTGAAAATCTGTCAAATTCGGTGAAAAAAAACAGAAAATAAAGGCTATTTTGGCGTTTAAGGTCATTCAAGGTCATCGAGGTCAGTACCAATCGAAAGTTCGTATGCGACTTCCTATTAGTGATTAATAGTAACTGACATCCTATCTTGTACCGTTTCTGAGTTATCGCAGCTTATTGCTCAAATTTTGAACACTTTGCATTTTCAAGCACACTTTAAGGACAACGTACGATGCTGATCTTGGGCTCATTGGAAAGCGCGTAGTGGACTTCATATTAATGTTAATTAAACTTTTTTCGCTAGATGTTACGGCTGAGGCGCTACGAGCGAAAATAGATCGAAAATCGGGTATTTCGCTCCAACGCGGTCACTTTGATCCAAAATTTCAGGTAGAAGGGGTCGCCCCCAACCAATCATTTGTGCACAGTTAGTTAGGCCAATGAATGCCTTACAACTTTGCCGCTGACATTTTTCACACAAAGAAACTTTGCAGCAGACTTTCTTCGAGCGAAGTGCGAATTTTTTTACGGAAATCGACCGTCTTGCGTTTTTGAGACCACCTTTGGGGAACTTAGGGGCAACGCACGATGATCATCTTAGGCTCATTGGAAAGCATGTAGTGACTTCCTATTAGTGTTAATTGAACTTTTTTTGCTAGGTGTTACAGCTGAGGCGCTACGAGCGATTATCGGTTCAAAATCAGCGATTTTGCTCCAACGGGGGCCGGTAGACACAACATTTCTGGTAGAAGGGGTCGCCCCCCACCAACCATTCTTCTTCTCAGTAAACTAAGCTAAATTATCTTTCGTATTGTATAAAAATCTGGACAGATTTTTCTTTCGTTTTGTCAATTCACTCGTGTGACAGACGGACAGACAGACTTCTCATCGCTATACCGCGTCTGCAGTACATGCAGCGCGGTAAAAATGACGATGATAGTAACAAACAATTCACATCACACCACTGCCTGTAGACTGTCGAGCTGGACTTCTCACTGACGGTGATCGTGAAGCAACTCGTCGTGGACTTGCAGTCACCGCATCAGTCACATCATCACCATTATCAGCAGCAGCGGCGGCGGCTTTCTGCTTCAGTTTCATCTGTCGACGGAATTCCGCAAAGTTTGAGCGTGGACCGCTCACTGCTGCAGCTGGTGCTGCCGAAACACCACCAGCAACTACTTTCTTCTTCTGCACAACAACCAAACTGTTTCACCGTGAATTAGCGCACTGCCAAAATCTTCTTCAGTAAATCCTGCAATGGCACTTATTATTATTTATTTATTATAAAAACTGTACACGCAGTACAAATATAAAAGACGACATAAAACATACAACATCTCACACATCAAAAATCAGCAGGTACAAAAAGAGTCAATAGCATAGGTAGTATCAGCCTGAGATAGACACGAAACAGAAAGAGACCAAAATTTTACAAACAGCAATTCTAGAAGCAAGTACACAGTTCTGCGATATGATACAGTAAGCTGAGATTGATAATGTGCCCAGACGAAAGACTTATTTATATGGGCAATGGCAGACAATCACACACCAAAACGTCTGCAGCAGAACAGAGAGTTCCGACCAATTGGAGACAGCATTCTCCTAAAGTATCTGCCAACGTTCTCAACAGTAAATGCCATACCACTATATAATATAGTATGTTCGAAGTACAAACATGACGTCAGTTTGCAAAATCAACTTAACGGTCTTCGGCAGGTGCGGTGCCTAACAAACAGTGCAGTTTCTAACATTTTTTTCTAAGTTTTGTGGTTCATCTTTCGTATTACTATTATTACACTACACACAGAATATTATTATAGTGCACAATTAATTTACAGGTGTTGTACTTTTAACAAAACAGTTTCAATGTGTATAATTAACATCTATACTTTCTGTGCTATCCAACATCATAATACTTCGCCTTTACGCTTCTCCCAATTAGCGTTCACACAAACAATTTTCCTTTCATTGTGAGACCAGTACACTTGTCCTTTTCAAATGGTATCCAGCAACATTCCGTGTTTTTGTACAGCATACTTGCCATTTCTTCACTATTCTTGTGAGCCAAATGCAGCGACATTCAACAAACTGATGATGTCTGTACGCACTTTGACATGTTTTGGTTTGGCGGGCGACTGTCTTGCGACGACCCAGTCCGCTGCTTTCAGCTTATCGAGATCCACAAATTTCTTGTCTACGTCTTCTACCTGCACTCAGTGTTCACAACACAGCCACACACGAGTAAGGTCACATACCAGCTGATCAGCCCATCTTTGATACATGCTTAATATATTACATTTTCACTTTCACTGATGAGCAGTCTACACTCTACCGTAATTTAGTTACCTCGTAGTCTGGCATAGTCTAGTGGTCAGCACGTTGGCTTCGATCAACGAAGTTAATCTATGTTGGGCTCGATTAGTACTGAGATGGGCGAGCATGTCCGGGTTCAATTCCTGGTTCCAAACATTTATTTCGGTATGTAACCAACCACTACCAGCCACCCAAAGCCAAGTCAGCCTTCCATCCCTCCGGGGTCGGTAAACGAGTACCAGCTTTGGCTGGGAAGGCATAGGCAGGTATGGTTCATTCCGTTAGCGGCTGAACGTGGGGTGTGCAGGTAAAACTGAGATCCCTTGAGAACGCGTGCCATACCTGAGCGTCTTAGAGGCGTGTTCATGACAAGATACTATACAAATCCATGTTTACCTTTACTTTGCATCTAAAATTTGGAACGACATGCCCCTTTACATCCAACTTTCCCATACCCTCCCCACCTTTAACGTCACCTCAAATCGTACTTATTTAAATAGCATTCGGATTTCACTCCCGCCATCCTCCTTTAATCAACTCAGGGGCCTTACATGTTGTTATAAAACAGAAGGTTGTTTTACATTTTTTTAAAAATATGAACGAAGGCATCAGTTTCAAATCACACAATCACACATACAACACAAATACCAAGTATAATACAGATGCTGCAGGGGCACTTTACAGTCAGGATGTTAAATATGTCAAGTATGTTGATACACCAGAACA
>Ga0049105_1001387_pt1 | contig 10658 bp, 5 predicted proteins | sample WorMetvaBAHAMAS1_FD_61260 | JGI IMG/M metagenome (GOLD analysis project Ga0049105, IMG submission 61260) | Worm MetaG Olavius vacuus BAHAMAS.1 | ecosystem: Host-associated > Annelida > Digestive system > Unclassified | place: Germany: Marburg | collected 2013-04-09 | reverse complement strand
TACTGCTGAGTGTGATGGTAAAAGAATTTTGAAAATCGGTTAGGATTCGGCAAAGTTACGGCAAAAAATCAAGTGGCACCTTTTTTTTCCGGACACGGTGTAGAATATTTTTCGAGTCACAGTGTATAATGAAAATAAGTGAATAAGTAAGTAACTGTTAATGATAACACAAAAATACACATCAGTGCCAACTAACAAACAAATGTGAAAAAATCTTTAAAATTCTGCCACCTCCACTCAGTTTCCAACTCTGTGTGTCAACATTCATGAAGTACATCTGAAAAAATTCACGAATTACATCTGTGAAGTAAGTTCACATGAAAATAACATTCACTACTTTGACAGCAGAAAGTTATCTTCTTCCACTGGCCGCTCCATCCAGCATCCAAGATTGGCTGCGCGGAAGGCTTTGTACAGAGTGATCTTGGCAGCCTGGTAGTCATCGGCCATTTTCTTCACATCGATGTAGATTGGAGGAAACTCTTGACCAGAGTTGAGCTGGTTCCATGTCTCGGCAAACAGACGAAACATTTCCGCCTTGCACAGCCGTGAAGCTTCACCACTGTACTGCTTGCCAGTCAACGTGTTGATCACTTCCATGTTGTCTGAATCAGCAAGCCAGTTGACTGCGTACTGCGGCGCCTTCTGTGGCAAGCGTGTTTCAGGCTGACTGACAGGGCTGAGCCGCAGCTGGTTGAGACGATAGCCCACAGGTAGCGAGTCTCGGTCCAGTTTGATGCGACCAAATGCTGCACGAGTGATGTGATCTCGATGGTACAGACTGCCAATGACAATTGTTGACCAGTAGACTGGCTCCACCAGCAGGCTTAACAATGCTCCTGCACATGTCACCACTAACTTCACTGAAATCTGAAATATGGACTGTACTTAATCTTACAAACTATAATCCACACCAATAACTACGAGGGGCGTTTAAAAGGTTCATAGCCTGACAGTTAGCTACGAGATACACACATCATATTTTGTCACTTTTCAACATATTCTAACGCAACTAAAATGCACTTTGTCCAGCGTTTCTCCAAAGCTCTGATTACGTTGTCAAAGAATTGTTGTACTTGGTCTTCTAGCCAGCCATCTGTCGTGCAGACAACGTCCTCGTCATCAGAAACTTTGTGTCCTTTTATGAATTATTTCAGTTTAGGAAACAAATAGAAGTCACTTGGAGCCAGGACAATGCACCTGATCACATGTCAGCTCAAGCACTGGCTGTCATACAAAATGCCAGCTTTGAACTACTCTGTCACCCACCGTATTGGCCATTCATATTCGTATTGCATGGCAAATGGCTGGCTGGAAGACAGAGAACAAGAATTCTATATCAGAATCAGAGCCTTCAAGAAACGCTGGACCAAGTGCATTTCAGTTGCAGATGACTATGTTGAAAAGTGACAAAATATGATGTGTGTACCTTCTAACTAACCGTGTCAGTCTACGAACTTTCTGAACGCCCCTCGTACATTTACATGGGTAATTTTATCAATCATCCATGTTACTAGTAACCTTCTCTTCAATCTCAACATATTCTTTTGTGAGAAAATATTACCCATAATTAGACCCCAAGCTGCCACTGAATATCTGAATTAGCCGCCAAATTTTTGTCCGCTGAATATCAGCCGAAAAAATTTGGCTAGCTGAATCCGCCACCGAATTTTTGCCGCCGTAAATCCGCCAAAAAAATTCGGATATCCAAATAAAAATCGAAGTCAACACTAACAAAACTCACAAAAGTGCGTCAGTACATAGGCGCCGTAGGCTGCAGTATTGGTTACTAACATTGACTTTATGCATTACACAGTATTACACTGCTCAGCTTCATAAAAGAAGTCTTTGTAGTCATAGATTAAGTAGCATGATTTTATTACTTTTTGTACTTAAAAATGTGGCTCAGCCGTATTTCAGCCAAAAATGTTTGCTACCAGCCGCATTTCAGCCGTAATTTTGGTTTTGCGCGTTAATTCGGCTAATCTGGATATCAGCCGAAATTTCTGTTTAGCCATCTGAATTTTTTTCTGATTTCAGATTGTGGGCCTACCCATAATATACAATTACTACTCAACAGTCAGTATAGCAGGATATGATTCAATTCTGTTCTGCTCTATTACAAATATCTCTGGAATTCTGCGGCATATGACTAATGTCTGTGTTGTCTCTAATGATTCCTGCAAACTGTTACGTGCTATATTAAATTAATATTAAATTACTTAATACTATTACTAGGGATGTTAGAATTCTGCAATTCTGAATGTGCAGAATTGGCCAACGTTTGCAGAATTGGCTGTAGTGCACAGAATTAACAAAGCGGCACAGAAATTGTAAAATTTTGCAGATTTTGTTCAGCAATGTTGCTTCTAGTACAGTACTGATGGCTACTAGAGCCAGTGCAAAGCATATTGGCGTAAAAGTAATAAAATATTTAGCTGTTCCATGCATTAATGCTGCAGTTACACAGGTTATAATTTCAAATTGTAACAAATTTTCCAGTTAAATGCGCTGGGTAACTTCAGTTGTTAGTTGGTGCCAGAAAAGACAATGTTTATCGAGCTGGCCACCTGTAGAAAACAACACCAAAATCTGAATTTACTCAGCTACGTCTACTAAAATTTTTGTGCAAATCTGCTCATTTTCCTAGGCGATATAGAAGAAAACAAAAGTGGCTCTTCAATATGCAGCTGATAGTCACACCGTAGGCATAAGCATCAGCTCAATTCAGAACAGCCTTTCTTGACCTTTTTGACAACAAAAGTCTGTGTGTGATGGGTTACCTGAATGCTTACCAAGAAATGAAGGATTATCAATGCGAAGCAACAAGTGAAAATTTGATGCTCATGCACTTTGAGACTTTGCTTTTGAATGCAAGTTTCTTTCAGACATTGAATTATCTATCTTTAGGCAGCTCTTAAAATTTCACTGAAGATAACTCTGTTGCACGAATATATTATGCAGCTTTCAAGTGAAGTGTATTCAATCATTGCTAAGTTAAAAAGAATTGTGTGACTGCACAACTAACCCTGTACTCCAAGCACGTTCATCCGAGCGACCTTGTCACTACAAGACATTGTCAGCAGTCGCTCTCCTAGCATAATGCCATCCCATGTCTGTATGCCTGAGTCGCTTGATTGCACAGGAATTGTTCCTTCACCGGACTCTATCTTGGTCCTCAGCTGACCTCGTGCCCTGCGATTAGGATGCTTGTCACCAGTCTCCTCTGTCTCTGCGCTACTTGCCTCATGTGGAGAGAAGATACGAGCATCGCCACACGGTGCAGAACTGATGTACAGATGAAACTCAACTCCTGGCTTCAGAGCAAAGCCACTTCCAGAGTCGCTAGGAATGAAGACAGATTCAGCGCCAAGTACGAACTGCTGGACTTGCAGGTAGAGGAAGCGACAGAGGCATCGACGGGCAAGAACCTCAGCGTGACAGTCATTGAGAGCTGTGCCACTGTCACTTAAGTACTCGCCGCTGATACACTTGGTACCACTGGTCACACAGAGCACCTTGCCAGCAGTGGTTGATGATGTCATCACCACGCCGGCAAGCACCTTGCGTCTGGCATACTCTGACATCAGCTGGTTAGTGATCTCAGAGAACTTATCGAGGACGAGTGACGCTATGTTGTCAGCAAGCTTCAGACACTCACCATCACTGTCACTGTCACACTGCTGATCTGATGGCATGACAGGCTTCATCTCTGTACAACACACATACACAGCTCCTGAAGCACGACTGTAATGAACCAATCAACAATCAGCTATTCACAGCAGCTACAACAATGACAACTGTCACTACACAGCTTCACTTGTCACACTCACAGCTCATGTCAACAGCACAGCCACCTTCACACTAACACTAAGACTCTCACAGCACTGGCTACAACTCACAAAAGTTTCCTGCAATTGATGTATCACAGCCAAGAGACAACTTCACACAAACATTCACTGTATGTGAAATCTGTCCTCTACAAATATCAGTAACAACAGGGTTGGCACTTAAACCAGGGTTTTCCGCACAAAACGGCCCAAATCAAAACCTCAATTTTTCACTGCCAGGGATATGCTTAAACATTTTTTAGTTCAGCAAGAGCATGACCAAGCATCTGCCAAATGATCACGAGCAATGTCGAACCTGTTTAGTGGATGTCAAACACTACTCGCTCCACCATCACTCACTTACTGTGTACATGCACTGTAGACTGGATACACATATTGTTATTATTATTATTACTTTTTAATAATAATAATAACATACAAGTTCTCGCCTCTTGCCAGTCATATCCTATAGCAAGGTGCGCCATCTGCTATTCCACTCTCCCTTATGCATGGTCTTTACTGGTCGTCATCTGCATGTTATTTGCAGCAGCTTAACAATGGGTGAGGTCAACTACCACTAAGTCTAAAGGCTTAGACTAAAGTCTTAGCTGAACGCATTAAGTCCGTTGTCCAGCTTAGACTTTAGGCTAAGACTTTAGACTTACACCAAAGAGTCAATACAATTCGTTCCTAATTCATGCCATTTTGCACTTTTATGTTAACAAGATGGCCAATGAATGCCTTACAACTTTGCCGCTGACAGTTTTCACACAAAGAAACTTTGCAGCAGACTTTCTTCAAGCGAAGTGCGATTTTAGTCGGAAATCGGCCGTTTTGCGTTTTTGAGCCCCCCTTTGGGGACTTAGGGGCCACCTACGATGATCATCTAAGGCTCACTGGAAAGCACGTGGTGGACTTCCTGTTAGTTTTAACTGAACATTTGTAGATAGGTGTTATGGCTGAGGCGCTACGAGTGAATATCAGTTCAAAATCGGCGATTTTGCTTCCACGGTTCAGTTTTCGCAGTGTGGCGGGAAGATTGTTCCATACTTTCAGTCCCGCCACCGAAAAACTCCTGCCTCCAAGCCAAGTGTAAGTTCGCAGAACATTGAGCATTGCTATGCCTGCAGACGAGCGACCAGTGTACATATAAAAAAAACATGAAATTGAAAAAAAGAACTGCAACACATATATATTACGATCACTGGAAAGCATGACATTTAAGTAGGCATACAAGTAAGTAAGTAAGCAAGATGACTTCTAAACGGCGCTTTTAACTAAAATGTCACAAAGCGTCATGTGTCTTCAGCAACTCTCTGACTGCGAGTGGAGTCGCAGATCGGCCGGAAGATTGTTCCAAATTATTGCTCCAGTGACTGCAATAAATGATATACCGCTGAAAACTAGGGTGACATTTCACTCCCAGAAAGTATCGGTGTACCTTCAACCACTTTTACGTAATACGCCGCGAAAGCCATCGCTCTAAAACAGCAAAAACAATACGGTATAATGAATCGCATCCGCAAGCTTTTTACATTTATATCAGACGATTGGATGACATAAATGTGCAAGCTTGCAGATGTGATTCGTTATACCGTACTATCACAAACTTTTCATTTTTGCTGTTTTAGAGCGATGGCTTATATAGGACTGTGAAAATGAGTGCAGTTTTGTCTATTTCATTGTTAGTAATTTCGTATTGCATTCTAATCATTGCGATGCAAATAAGAGTATTCATCAAATTTCGTGAAAGCGCTGAGCTGCACAAGTGCCGCACCAACGGGTGGTTCACTTGAGGTACTAAATGTAGATAGGCCAGTGAATGCCTTACAACTCTGTCGCTGTAAGTTTGTACACAAAGACAGTTTATAGCAGACTTCCTGGGAAACAAATGTAGTTTTACGTGAAAAATAGCCACTTTGCATTTTTGAGGTCCCATGTACGCTGTTCATCTTAGACTGATTGGAAAATGCGTAGTTGACTTCCTATTAGTCATCATTGAACTTTTTTCGCAGTGTTACAGGTGTGCAAACTGATTGAAGGAGGAGGGTCAGTTTCGGCCGAAATGTCAGGTAGAAGGGGACGTTAGCCGCACACCATTAGATAGGCCAGTGAATGCCTTACAACTCTGTCACTGACAGTTTTCGCACAAAAAGAACTCTGTAGCAGACTTTGTTCCAAGAAAGTACAATTTTTCACGAAAAATGGCCATTTTGCGTTTTGCAGCCCTCCCTTTCGGGGATTTTCATCTTAGGCTCATTGAAAAGCACATAGTGGACTGCCTATTAGTGTTAACTGAACTTTTTTGGCCTGGTGTTAAAGCTGAGGTGCTACGAGCGAATATCGATTGAAAATCAGCATTTTTGCTCGAACAGGGTCAGTTTGCCCCAAAACTTCAGGTACAAGGGGTGGCCTCCACAAACCATTCTTCGTGTTGTAAAGTATTTTTCATGTTCATTAGCTGTTAGTACTGTTTTGTCATTTTGTCATTACCATTAATAGCGATAGTGACAGTTTGACTCATTTTGTTCATGCGAGTCTAACTCTAATAGTTAGAATGCGCGCTATATTGATAAATGCTGTTCCGTCTGTCTCTCCGTCACAATCGCAATCCAGGCCTAAATGGTTTAAGATGTCAAAATACATAGAGTGATATATATTTCTAGTTTCTTCAACTTTCTTCACAAACAATTTCATAGTCCTGAGATCTGGGGTTCGTCACCCTAACAAGTGTGTTCAAGAGAAATATATCTAAAGCGAAAATGTGACCACGGCCTAATCTGCAAGAATTTGGATATGGTGTAAGTTAGTATTAATCACTAATAGAAAGTCACATACAGGCTTTGGATTGGTACCAAATTGGTGACGTTCGATCATGACTTCGAATGGTGTAACAGCAGTTATTATGCGTTATTATTATTATGCTGAATTATTGTAAAAAAAACTTAGCAGTTTACAACGCCTTTTAAGGACGACATCCGCCAACTCGCAGATCTAAAACAGCAAATATCAAAAAAGATGATATTACATTGCAGCACATCGCCAAAATGTCACTGTGCTGTGCCTACCAAATTTCATCCAAACGGAACCACTCACGGCAAAGTTATGACATCATATCTATTTATAAAACTTTAAAAATTGCAGCCACACTGAGTGGAAATCCACCTTCGGTTTTAGTAACAGCACTCGTTTAGCAATCTTCAAGTCTATCTCAACACCAAATTTCGATAAGATATCTCAAACCACAGCTGTGTTATTACTACTTCTGATTCGAGAAAATGGACATCTGCCATATTGGTATTATACTTCCGGTTTCGATTTGACCTACTGATCGTCACGGATATTGGCACTTTGCTTTGATGCGCCGAATTTGAAGTTTCTAGCTTCAACCGTTCCCGAGATATGGAGTGGGTAAAAAAATTTCAGAAGTAGGTCACGTAACCTCTTCCCGACCCCTTCGAACAAATTTTGTATTTCCTTTGTAGTACCCCTGGTGATGAATCTGCATGCCAAATTTGACATTTCTAGCTCCAACTGCTCCCGAGAAATGGAGGGGGCCCCAAAATTTCACACATAAGTCACGTGACCCCTTTGACCTAATTTTGCATTTCTTTCGTTTGTACCCCTGGTGATGAATCTGCATGCCAAATTTGACGTTTCTAGCTCCAACCGTTCCCGAGATATGGAGGGGTCCCAAAATTTCAAAAGTAGATCACGTGACCCCTTCCCGACCCCATTTGACCTAATTTTGCATGTCTTTCGTTAGTAACCCTGGTGATGAATCGGCATGCCAAATATGACATGTCTAGCTCCAACCGTTCCCGAGATATGGAGGGGGTCCCGAAATTTCAAAAGTAGGTCACGTGACCCTTTCCCGACCTGTAAATGGGGGGTTGTCGGTGACCCGATATTTGGATTCCTTGACTCCGATTTGCCTATTCACTATATAACTTTCATATGGCTATGATGATGATTAAGGGTATTTTACAGGTGAGCATCGCCATTGTTAAGGCCTTTTCAGGAAATTTTTGGCCCAAAATTTGGCTAGGTCACGTGACCCATAAATAGGGGATCGTCGATGACCCAATATTTGACTTCTCTGACCCCGACTTGCCTATTCACCATACAACTTTCATTGGGCTACGATGACGATTAAGGGTAGTTTACAGGCAAGCATCCCCATTGTTAAGCCTTTTTCACGCGAAATTTCCTGTCCCGTCGAAAATTGGCGAAAAATTTGCTGGGGAAAAATTGCGTCAAAATGTAAAATTTTGCTTCCGGACCCCCCAAATGGGATATCCTTGCACGAAACCACGTCATTTGACGTACTGATCGTGAAAATCGGTGCAGGGGTCTTGGCTGTAGGCTAGCCGAGTCATTTGATGCGCATTTTCTCATATTTGGGGGCGAAGGGGGGTAATCGTATCGTGATGAAATTTTGCATGGGTTGCATGGGGTGGGGGTCCCCGACATAATCACCCATGCAAATTTAGGTGACGATCAGTTCAGGGGTTTCTGAGGGAGTGGGGGGTCGAATTTCCCACTTTTCCACTGACTTGCGTTGTCGTCCTTAAAACACTCTGGCACTACCGTGAAAGCGTGTGATGCGATTTTAAAGATGACAATATGGTTAAAGGTACAGCCATAGTGTCTGCGATAAAAATGTGGCCCAATGAACCTAGTTTTTTTGGCAATATATGACTGATGCAAATATTCAAGGATATTACGAAGAACGAGTGTGTTAATGAGAGAAAATTGCACGATAACTGGAAAACGGTACGAGATAAGACGTACTTTCGTATTATTCACTTTGATATCACACACAAGATACAGATTGGTATCAGAAATAGTGATCCTGAACTGCCAACACCGACGTGCATCAACTCTACAGTAGCTGATTTTTTACGTGGCCTCCACAGTTTGGCTGAAAATTGGTCTTGGGAACGAGACATAAATGGACGACAATGAGATGCTGACAATTTTTGTTGAAATGAGATCGAGATGAGATGTTGGTATGTCTCGAGACCGAGACCACATCCCTGCAATATTTGCCAAATAATAATCAGAAATGAAAGTAAGAAGATGCAAATTAATGGTCAAAATGGCACTAGGCAATGAAGATAATTGTAGTAAACCCACTACTGTTTGTATGACAGTTACTATGCATATTTCAACCAAGTTCAAAAACTTAAAAATTTATTAGTAACAAACATTTATAATTTTGCATTTAATGTAGTTCAAATACATCAAACACAGATGCCTGTCATTAAAATACCAAGATCTTATTTTTTTGCAAAAAAACTACCTCAGTTTGTCAATAAGAAGCTCAGCTGTCGCAAAGAAACTGTGCAACTGCTGCGTGGGTCAGTTTTGGCGAAACGTAACTGGGACACAATATTTTGCGGACACTATAGATCTATCTTCAACCACTGTAACAAAATCGGCCTGCAAAGTTATGGAATTCGGTGAATTACGGATACCAATAGATTCTAGCTGGTCCTATGTTTTACAGCTACCCACGAGTGTTATCTATATCTATGGAATGTTGTTCACAAATACAGTTTGCTGCATATGAAAACACTTGACCAAGTCTTCTTGTACACAGCAAACTGTATTTGTAAACAACATACCATACATAACACTGTTGTACATAAATAAAGTCACGTGACCATAACCTTTGTGCATCTAATGAACGCTAGTCTCTGGGCACAGGCTGTAAAATTTAAAAAATTTTAGGTACAAGGGGTCGCCCCTACCGACCATTCTTCTTGTCAAAAAACTAGGATGAATGATCTTTCATTTGGCATAAGAAAGTGGGCATAAGTTACTTTCGTTTTGTCACAATCCGTGTTTGACAGTTGGACGGACATAAAGGCCCTGGCAATACCGTGCATTGCATTACATGCAGTCGGACGGCAAAAATAACTGCTAAATTAACATCTGAATTCATAGTATGCAGTATCTTATAACTGTTCTGAAGCATAAAGTAACAGCAGATAAAAAAGACAAACAACAGAAGCTGAAGAAAACAAGCTGATGTCGGCTGTGCCGCGTGTACCTCACAACGCATCCAAAGTAACTGTTCCTGCACGTTACCGCAATAACGACAAAGTCAGTTACTTTGTGATGAATTGCGCAGCACTGCAGCACTGACCTACAAACAGTCACATTGACCACTACCAACAACACACTGTCACACATCAGGTTGCGAGGATGTAGAAAACCGCATCTCGCAACTTGTTGAACCTCGCAACTTCCCACAACCTTGCAACACCACACTCCTACAAGAATTTACCTCGCAACCACACAAATATTAGAATACACGCCCACACAATGCCTACCCACACGTCCCCCACACGGATGATGATTTAGCTAATATTTTGGGTCTACATCATTGGCTGCCTCAACAATCATTTGCGAGTATCTAGTTGTGAGGAAGTAGAAAACTGCACGTCACAATTTCTCACAACCTTGCAACTCCACGTTCTTGCAGCAATATGTCCTCTCAACTACATGAACGTAAACACACTTAACAGCAGCATACATTGCAAGCTCTCACAATGGCAGTATCATACACATCAACACTCAGCATGTGCGCACACTAATCTAACTGCTGTCGACTTGTTTCAGTTTCCACAATACATATAAGACATGAGGAGATGACTCACCAGGTGAAGCACAGCACATGACTCCATGAAGCTCAGACAGTGCCATCTGTGCTGCATGTGCCTTGGCCAAGCGTTTACTGCGTCCACTGCCATGAAATGTCCGCCCCTCCACAAGTAGCGCCATTACAAAGGTCTTGGTCATACTTTCACCAGTCTCAGA
>Ga0049105_1001386_pt1 | contig 10658 bp, 7 predicted proteins | sample WorMetvaBAHAMAS1_FD_61260 | JGI IMG/M metagenome (GOLD analysis project Ga0049105, IMG submission 61260) | Worm MetaG Olavius vacuus BAHAMAS.1 | ecosystem: Host-associated > Annelida > Digestive system > Unclassified | place: Germany: Marburg | collected 2013-04-09 | reverse complement strand
CTTCTAGTTCTACTAGCGTACCAGCGCATTAGAGGCTTTGCGTTTATGCGCTATATAAATCCACGATTGATTGATTGATTGATTGATTGTGTGAGAAAAGATGATTATATTTCTAACATCTGCTGTAGTAAGACCATCATGAACGTGCACTGAATTGATGAGTTTACGTAATATTTTTATTTCACAGTAGTCTATCGGAAACTTTTTTCTGCTGAGTGCTGACAGTGATAACATCCTCGTTTGCTACCACAAAAATGTGCGCTATAGCTTGCATTTGTCACTTTTAACTAATAAGTCGTATAAAGAGATAAAATTTACACACACATACAACATACAGCAGAACATAAGTATATGTGTTAAATAACGACTATAAATTTGGCGGAATAATATACATTCTGAAAACGAAGTTTTTGTCGGTATCCGCAGATCTTATTGCTGGCTGGCGACTTGCATAAATTCTACTTTTTATTTAAGTCTTTTCTATTATTTTCTAAACAGGTAAACATAATTTCATATAAATTAGAAATTTACTGTAGACAACATTATGAATAATCCAGTCTCTTCTTAAGTAAACTATGATCGTTGTTCGTTGATGGTATAAGCTTATCCAGCTGAACTAAAGAGTTTATCATGTTTTCTTAGTGACGTGACTTTAATGGTAATTGAACGATTAAAATTTCCAGTTAATAAATTTTTCGATAGTTAATCGCGAGATTAATCGTAAATTTTTCTCACCCCTAAAAATCCTACTGTTACGTTCGTTGTGTCGGCGACCAGTGCGCAACGTGTGTTGACTTGCAAGGTTGTCTTCGAGCGCTGTCGATGAAGTTCAAGTCGACGCACGCTCCTCCCGGCGACACGCTCATCCACCCCGGAGACATTCTCGACGCTATCTACTTCGTCGCGCGGGGATCCGTCGAGATTTCGCGCGACGATGTCGTCATGGCCATACTCGGTAGGTGGCGCCACCTCTCTACGCCCGTCATAGTCGTCGTCATCCTCATCGTCATCATCATCATAATCATCATCATCATCACCACGATGTTAGGCAGCTTACAGATAATTCAACGTAACTATGGAAATTTCTCAGCAGGCGTAGTGTTAAGATGCGTAAACCAAAACAATTTGGTTTATTTCTGTACAAATAAATTATGTTAATAGGCCTAAGTAAAATAATCAGCCACTTCTCGCAATAGCTTAGCTACTTATTTCCAGGGAGGGGCGTTTTTAGGATTTGTTGACGGGGGTGGTGGAAATTTTTGTAGGGTGAATAAGCCACGACGCCTAAGGCGAGGAGGGAGTGAAATGTGGAAAGGGCGTGCCCCCCTTCCCACAGGGGTAGGGTCTGGTGAAGGGGCACTTCCTACAGGGGTAGGGTCTGGCGAAGGGGCACAGGCCCTCCCAGAACTTTTTTTGCTGCGGAACTGCTGCATTTTGGTGCATTCTGATACGCTGTTGAACGAAACTCAAGTTTTACGGGAAATCGGATTGCATGTAAGGCAACAAAGTATGATTTGTTGTTTGCGACTATGTAGTTTCTTTAGCTCTATTTTCGTTTTTTTCTGTTTGACGGTGACGGGAGCATCCCCGTAAAACCTGTGAACCCCCTGCTTATAGTGCTTATTTCTGTTTGTGCCGTGTTTGTTGACAGGAAAAGGCGACATCTTCGGCGACAGCGTGCAGGATGTGTATCTGCAGGGGACGTCGACCTCGGTCCCAGGACAACACGGGTCTCAGCCGGTGATTAGTGTAACCGATGGCCACGGAGGCGCCGCCGTGGGCAAGTCGTGCTACGCCGTCTCGGCGATCTCCTACTGCGATCTCCACAAGATCAGTCTTGCGGACCTCGCCGCCATACTCGACGTCTACCCGGAGTTTGCTCAGCAGTTCTTGCGCAGCTTCTACGTCACTTTCAATCTACGACAGGTCAGATCAACGCTCCACGTGTGACAGCCTTTGTGTGTCCTATTAATTCGACGTTAGAAAGTCGATGTTCAGTACAACGCAAACGTGTTAAACTCCTGTACGTCGTCACTGTCCAGAGTCCGCACCACGATCTGATGAAAGTTGGGGACCACAGTCCCATACTTCTCTTCCCTCCCTCCCTCCCTTCTTTTCCATCCCTTCCCTTTCCCTTTCCCTCTGATCTCTCCCCTTCCGAGATGAACATATACCCGTAATGGTAAATGGTAATGGTAATGGTAAACGTGGATTTGTATAGCCCTTTGTCATGATCACACCTCTAAGGCGCTCCGGTATGGCACGCGTTCTCAAGGGATCTCACAGTTTTACCTGCACACCCCCGCGTTCATCCGCTAACGGAATGAACCATACCTGCCCTTGCCTTCCCAGCCGAAGCTGGTACTCATTTACCGACCCCGGAGGGATGGAAGGCTGAGTTGGCCTTGAACCCGGACACGGTCGCCCATCTCAGTACTAACCGAGCCCGACGTAGATTAACTTCGTTGATCGAAGCCAACGCGCTAACCGTAACATGCATGCGATTGTGTTGAAAATGTTGGATCGGTTTGTCTGGATGCGAACTGCGGCAGAGTAATTATGCGAGCAAGCGGACGCGATCGAGCGGCAACTCGGAAACGCTGCGACACATTCGCAAGAAGCAGCCTCGACTTCAGTGCAGCAGAACGTCATCCGACGCCCAGACGCCGATATGCTCAGACTCCGGTCAGTTACTTGCGGGCAATCTGGAATTGTGGAAATGGGTTCTAACTGCGTGCCTTTTCTGATGGCAAATGGGAACGATGAGCAACGCTTCAGCTCGTTGTGACATTTATAGTCAAAATTACGATTTTGCCTATTTTCATCCCAAAATCCAACAAGAACATAAGAAATTTGAATGAGTAAATAATTAAATATTTTTTTTCACTCAAATAGAGGGGGCGTTGTGGCACTATCAGTAGGGCATTGGACTTGCGAGGTAGGACTCGAACCCACGACAGTTTAATTTCGTTCTCGGCCGTATTTAATGGAGGGGAAGAGGGTTTACGGTTTCAACCCCCTCTACCCGAAATGTTGAATTTTTTCGCAATGTAAAAAATACACAATGCGACATTGCATGACCAGAAGCTTTTAAAATGCCAAGAAAAGCCATCTGACGTCTATAAAATGCAAGATAATGCTTGGCGGCCGGGGCTCTGCTCCGGGCCCTGCTGTGGAAGTTTAAGCGTCCCCAAGCCCTATCTGGTGGGGAGACGGACAAACAGACAGCCTCCCCAAGAACCCCATCCCCGCTCTCGGCGGTTTCAGGCCTCGGGGTTCGGCCCTCGCCTGTCTCCGCCCCCTAATTTTCAGATCCCCTCGAGCTAAAATCCTAACTACCGTCCTGATTTCGTTGTTGTTTTAACTTGCGCAGAGCAGCTAACAGCTCGACAGCGGCGAATGTCGTTCGCTAACCGGCGACACTTGTCTGTTCCTGATCGGCGCGCAGCAATGAGCTCGCTCGAGCTTGGCTCTAGTCAAGAGGACGGACCACCCACGCCGACTATTCTCATTCTATCTCCACAGCAGGCCATCACCAGTGATGACGGCTATTTCCAACCTGCCGTCGACAGACGCAGGAAGTCGGCCAAGTCGATGAAGATCGGTCGTCGGAAATACGCTAGACTCAGCGGTTAGCTGTCAAATTTTTCGTTATGCAGTCGGTCAACCATTTGCTTTTTATGTTGTGCTCTGTAAGAGGATGTGGGCATTTAGCATTGCTGACCTTCTGTGTTCGTCTGTCTGTCTCTGGAAGTTCTGCTGTCAAGTTGTCCAGAAAAATGTCACTTAATAGCACAAAGTCATCGTGTTTCTGTCAGTGTCACAGTTTATATTGTTTTTAGGAGTTTATCGTACTTCCAAAGTACATATTAGTTGCCTAAGTATAAAGTAAAGCTATGCCTACGGTATTATTAATAAATTATTATTATTATTATTATTATTTTTATTATAACAAGATTGCCTTCTAGTTTTAGGCCCACCACCCGCGAATGCGTGCATTTTAGTTACGCGTGGTCGCGTCCGGTCACGTGACAAAGATGGCCGTCACATTATTCTATCTGCCGTATCTGAAAACCCCATGCTGTACACAAACTTCATGGCTCTATGTTTTATAGAGCGAGAGTTATTGCCGATGGAAGTTTTACATTGCGGGAATAGGGATTTTTTTACCTTTTTTGCTCCTGTGGCCTTGACCTTGATTCGATGACCTTCATATATGAACTTCACTTGTATTTCCTCGAGATATACCGGATGTGCGAACATAAACTTCGTAAGTCAAGGCTTTCGAAAGTTATCGTATTACAGACATATACAGAGAGACAGTCAGACTAACACGACCGAACAGGCCGTTTCACGGGTGATCTCTTATTATTGTTGTTGATGATGATGCATAACAGGCAGTGCGCGATCACTTCCATCGCGAACCAGTGCAGTCAGCGTTCAGGTCAGCCACACAGGACAGACAGCTGCACGTCGGAGACCGTCTCAGGTTGCTACGGAGAGTCTCCACTCGCACCGGTCTGCTCCGCCGTCCGCCATCATACCGTCATCCTTGGTCACCACGGCCCCCGGACCTGTGGTTACAGGACCCAGCAGAGGCCAGAACGCAACCCAGTGGCTGTTGCCGGAGAACGCGGGAAGTTCGCGGACCGCGCCGGAAGCGGAAATAACGTCATGTCGACACGAAGTGTCCGAAGATGTGTGCGACGTCAGTTCGTTGTTGAGCCTTGACGCGCAGCTCGAAACTCTCAACAGGTGAGATCGCATTATCGTCATTGGCTTGTCAGCCATTCAGAGTTAGCAGGCGTCGATCTTGGACTTACATAACTGCGCGGTCAGTAAGTACGGTCCGCCGGCTGCCGTCAGCTGCTTGTGCCGCGACACCGCCGTTCGATGTTCGGTTGTAATCATCATCATCATCATCACTGAAATTTTTAGAGTGGCCTAAGAGTGGCCTTTTCTGTGGCCGGCCCGGCGGTCTGGAACTCGTTACCAGACTACCTTCGAGATCCGACGCGTTCTGTTGACAGTTTTCGTCGTGACCTGAGAACTCTTCTCGTTCTACTAGCGTACACAGCGCATTAGGGGCTTCGCGATTATGCGCTATACAAATCTACTATTGACATTGACATTGACATTAGTAAGCAAGCACATTTATAATGCGCTCTAAAAGCAACAGTTACTAGGCACCGGCCGCGGTCCTCAGAAAAAAAAACAGCGGCGTCTTCAGCAACCGGCGGAACTCCAATAGTAAGTTAAAGATCATGGTTTTCACGAACGTCTCTGCTTGCGGACTTGGTGTAGTGTCAAGTCGATCGATTGAGCACAAATCGGAACGAAAACATATCTGCTGCGTGTTCGACCCAGCACCGCAATGGTGGATCCGCCCTCAAAGCATTTCGCGGTTCGTCGTAACTAACAGGCGATTGAATCAAATTATTCTGCTCATCAGAAGAAAAACAAGTTGCTAATTGCATGAGCGTTAATGCTGAGAGCTTTCACGGACTTCTGAGACATAAGCCTACTTTTATATGCGTGTACTGTATATACCATTATGCCCTTCATTTTACCTACTCTAATGCCCATGACATACTTACCAGAAACTGGTACCAGCTCTTGATGACTCATCTTAATGTTTATCGCATTTATATTTATTTATTTACATGTAACAATGCACATTTAAATGTGTATCGTACACCGCTATACGGCTGATTATGATATCATACGGCAGATGTCGCTAAACTCGAATAAGTGAACACAAAGTCAAAAGATAAGTGTGTTTTATGATTAAAATGTATGGTTTATCTATACGAATTGTGACGCGTACATTATTGAATTTTCAATTAAATTTGGACTGGTAATTCAAACTTTGGTTTACCGCAATACTGTGAATCTCTTTACAGTTTACTGAAAATAAATTTTAAAAAACTGTAGCATAGTGAGCACACTTAGCCTAAATTCTGCCGTACGATACAAAATGTAACTTTGAAAGACAGATAACGAAACAAACTTCCGGCTCTTGATATGACATTTACGATATGTTGTACTGTACGACGCAGACGAATGGGAAACTTCGAAGCTGAGCTGTTTACAGTGGTTGACACGATACTCGAACTGCTCGGAGAGACTCCACAAGTAACACGCAGCCAGTCGACAGATGGCAGCACCCAGGAGACAACACGCGCTATGGTGACCTTGGATGACATTCGATGAATCTTTCACCTCGTCGACTGTTCTTGCCTCAGTGTGATCTAGAACACATCTATGTTGAGATTGCCCGAACTGTGTCTCACTAGTAACTGGTCATTCAATATCGCGACCATTGCTGGAGGATGCTGAATAATTTGTACGAATTAGAACATTAAACTGGTGTCAACAAGTACTAGGAATAGTTGTTTTACGGTCGTCCACGTATGTCGGCAGCCATTCTATTTTCCCGCTGAACTTTTCGCCATCCAGACTCGTACCTGGGTTCTAGGTGTGGCACCAAAAAGTGACTCAGATATGTCGCCCATCCCTCCCCTATTTTTTACACGGGGCCAAAACAGTGTAAATTTTTGTGCTGCCAAAAAGTGCGAAATTTGGCCTCGATTGTCAACCGTAGTCGCCTTTGAAGCGCCGTGGTTTCGAAATGTAGAAACATAACGGAACACTAGTCTTATTTTAGGAGCTTCGATTAATGTCTTATCATCCTCAGATTTGGTGTAGATCGGTCCCCTAACTCTGAAAACAGACCGGACAAAATTACTTCCCCTAAAACAAGCTTAATTTTCACTTCGAAGAGCTGTAGGTTTCGAAATGGAGCAACACGTCGGAAAACTAAAACAAGCATGTATAGCGTCTATTATTAGCTGTAGTTGCCTAATTTATTCACGAGCACTCTATGTAGTTTTATTTTGTTGTTGATCGTCTGGGTGCGTTCTTTTAGCATGTTACCTTCCGTGAAATTCGCGGAAGGATGTGCTCGTTTTCGTTATTCTCCGTGAAAAATGCTAAAATAGTGCGACTCGTAAGTGTAACCCTAATCCAGAGCAGATTGATCAGATAAATCGGAGTGGTATTGTCGAACGGTACATCGTTGTCAAATAGGCCTAAATCTGGTTCAGTAAAAGAACGCACCCAAACGATCAACCATTACATATTGTAGGGGTGTGGCGGAAGTGCCCATGCATAAATTAGGCAACTAGCTTCCCAAATTTGAGGCTGATGCGAACTACCGCCAACGTTGGACGCTGTTAAATAAAGTGAAAAAAATCCTGTTGATTAGTTATAGCACATACATCAACACACATTCGCACACACACAGGTAGATACGATATGTGTAGAGATATAACGATAAAGACAGACATATTAGCCTAACACTTCACCCTGGTTCAATTTATGCTACACTTGCGACTATTCCAGTTATATACTTGTCGTTTACGACGATCTATAATTAATTAATTAATTAACGGTAGTTTAAAGTCGACATAGAGGAGGGATACGTACCGAAAAATAAATACATAATATTACCAACGTGCGTCTAAACCAAATCAACACGGGTAGACCAAAATCGGTCTACTATAACACGATATTGTAAAACAGTCTGTCTAACGACAAAGCACATCAAACACGGCAACACGGCTGTACAACGCGAACAGCAGTTGTCCTGGCTGTTCCGTGTAGCACAGACGCCACGGCTGCTTGTATAGTTCAGCTGATATTCATCGATGATGACGCGACGCAGGGAAAGGTGAGCGTCGAGCAGCAGAATGCGACGATTATGAGAATCCGCTACAAATGTGTTACCGTGAGAGTCAACGGCTATATGACGAGCGACACCGAGTGATGGTAGACATGAACCGCAGCACTTCACCTCCAGTGTTGATTTCAGCGACCTGAGCCTGCTCCAGTTGTTGGTTGTAGAGGCCGACGATGAATGTTCCAGTCAGTGACTCCGCGGCGTGACGTGGTTCCATGTAGCCCGATAGTTGAACACGTCTCAGTTCATCGCCGTCTGCGTCGAACTGTGTCAGCTGTTCTTGTGCACAGTACCTGGCTGAAGATTGTCAGCTCTTGACTGACATCGGCCGCCGATCACTGCGATCGGCTGACGTCTTGACGTATGCCACAATAAGAACACGAACGCGTCTCGGAGACAGGAGTTTTTCCGTCGCTGGACCGTATCTCTGGAACTCTCCGCCTGTTGCATTACGTGACAGAGACATCTCACTTGCACAGTTTAAGAGACTTTTGAAGACACTTTGGTTTTTGTAGGGCTGCGGCTGCTGCGTTTTTGGCGCCGTGTACAAATATTCTTACTTACTTACTTACTTACTTACTTGACGGGTGACACGTGACGTCACTAGCAGGCGAGTTGATGTTACTGACCGTGCCAGTGGTGTGAGTGTGTCTGACCGCGACGGAGACTTTGGCAGCCAACGCTGTATGTCTGTGTCGTCTGTTGACACTTGCCAGATACACTCCTCCAACTCAGCGACATACACCCGAGACGTGCGCTCGCATGCGGCAATGTCCCAAGGCTTCCTCAGGTCCTTGACTTCGATGTCTGTCAGTCGTTGATGTGTTGTAGCGTTGAACATCGAGCTTGTTGAGGACTGCATGCAGATTATTATAGACAACGTCGTGTAACTGAGTCACAACCCACGCCTCGACTACAACAAACAGCTGCTGACATTACTAGTTGTATCAATCAGTCAACGACAATCACAACGTTCATATCACTTTTGCCGAACGCTACCATTTAAGTTCTGTTAAGCCGGGGCCACACTACGGATGCATGCAGCTTTCATGCAGCCTGCATACGATGGTCGACGCCCTGCATGGCGGCGTCGACGCCCTGCATTACTGACACTGTACATCGTCGTAACCGCGATGATAATCTGCTAGAGTTTCTCGCAGAAGTGTCGCTGATTCCAGAAATTCATCAACGTTCTCGCCAAAGAACCGATCGAACTACCTAGTGCCGCTGTTAGCTACTGATTGAGGTGAGACGTCATACTGTAAATGTTAGCAGGCACTATAGCTGTTAAAATTAGAAATATTTGATTTATTTGTGGAAGATTGATGTGTGCATTTTTCGGTCCCGCATTTTCAGCACCTCCACTGACAGGCGTCAACGACCGACATAGCTGCAGATTGTCGTCGGACCAGTTTTTACCGTGCTGCATGGAATGCCGACGCGGTCTAGCGATGAGAATTCTGTCTGTGTGTCTGTCTGTCCGTCCGTCTCTCCGTCTGTCAAACGCGTGGATTGTGACAAAACGGAAGAAAGATCTGTCCAGATTTTTATATTATATGAAAGATCATTTAGCCTATTTAACTGAAAAGAAGAATGGTTGATGGGTGGTGACCCCTTCTACCTGAAATTTTGGGTCAACCGGCCCCCGTTGAAACGAAATCACCGATTTTGAACCGATATTCACTCGTAGCGCCTCAGCCGTAACACTTAGTGAAAAAGTTCAATTAACATTAATAGGAAGTCCACTACGCGTTTTCTGAGTAAAATCGCACTTCGCTTAAAGAAAGTCTGCTACAAAGTTTCTTTGTGTGAAAACTGTCAGCGACAAAGTTGTAAGGCATTCATTGGCCTAACGATCCGTGCAAAAATGATTGGTGGGGACGACGCCTTCTATCTAAAATGTTGGGTCAAAGTGACCGCGTTGGAGCGAAATCGCCGATTTTCGATCTATGATCGCTCGTAGCGTCCCAGGCGTAACACCTAGCGACAGAAGTTCAATTAACACTAATAGGAAGTCCACTACGCGCTTTCCAATGAGCTCAAGATGAACATCGTACGTTGTTACTAAGGCCCCCAAAGGGGATCTCAAAAACGCAAAGTGTCCAAAATTTGAACAATAAGCTGCAATAACTCCGAAACCGTACGAGAGGATGTCAGTTACTATTAATCACTAATAGGAAGTCGCATACGGGCTTTCGATTGATACCGACCTCAATGACCTTGGATGACCTTGAGAGGCGTAATAGCCCTTATTTTGCGTTTGTTTTCACCGAATTCGATAGGATTGCATGCCGATTACGTCAGAGTGGTTGAAAATAGACCTATAATGTCCATAAAATATTGTCTCCCAGTTCCAGTGTTCCACTTTTGGCCAAAACTAATGCACCCTGCAGCGCGGTCTCTCTGCGATAGCTGAGCTACTTGTTGCTTATCTAAGTAAACGTTGTTTACAACGTACATTATGTTCTAGCAAAAGCGGTTCCTAACGTTGTTGAAGAATAAATTTGTTTGCGAAATTATATTACAACATTTTTAGTAAATTCTGCATTTCATAACGTCTTTGCCACATGCACATGCATGGTCCAGCGTTTCGCCAAAGCGCAGATACGAAATTTTTTGGTGGCGGAAAAGTTGAATGTTTCCAGGCCATACCTTGCATTTTGCTTTTGGCAAAGCGTGATTGTAAATTCAGACACCAGTCATGTGAGCTTTCCAAAATATTAGAACCAAGTACTTCGTTTACAAATAAAGCGACGCTGTTGTTTAGACGTAAGCCGATTTGTTAGGAAAATAATCAAGAAGTTGATTACCGTATTGATTATTCTTTCCACAACACAACATGTATAGACGTTAGCGAGATGGGTATGTAAAATGTAAATATGTCATAATACTCGGTTCAGCAGTGCAGCGTTTTTTT
>Ga0049105_1001385_pt1 | contig 10661 bp, 11 predicted proteins | sample WorMetvaBAHAMAS1_FD_61260 | JGI IMG/M metagenome (GOLD analysis project Ga0049105, IMG submission 61260) | Worm MetaG Olavius vacuus BAHAMAS.1 | ecosystem: Host-associated > Annelida > Digestive system > Unclassified | place: Germany: Marburg | collected 2013-04-09 | reverse complement strand
ACAACTCTGAAACAAATCAGAGTTGTTTCAGTGTTTTATTTCAGTTTTATTTCACATGTAAGAGCGTCTGAAATAAAACTGAAACAAATTTGTTTTATTTCAGTTTTATTGCACATGTAAGAGCCGCTTAATAAAACCACTCAAAATGTCTGTCCATCTGCACATCCACATATGCAAAGACAACGGAGTATAGTTTCGTCATATGCGTAGCCAAGCGGTGCAGATGCACCCTAATGGCATTTCTGGATCGTGCTGTTAAACGCAATTTGCGTAAAAATGAATTAAAAACGCCATTATGCTGTTTCCATCCTTCTCATCCAATTTTGATAAATCTTGGAATGTGGGAAGATGCCCACTGCCAATGACCATCAATTGTAAGCTGTGCCAAATCCAACTTCCAGGCCACATAATATTCCACATAAAGTTGCAAGACTGCCATTTTAAAATGTGTCTCCTCTTAGGATAAGTCTGGTCCCAAGCTAAATATGGATTACAAATCTACAGGTATGTCTCTATAGCCACACGGAGCCTATTTTCCATCTAAGTCGCCATCTTCACACAAGGTGCCTTGAAATCTGGCTGAATTTTACAAAATATGGAAGTGTAACACAAAGGAACTAAAAAAATAAAGAACAGAAAAGAGGATAACCATGTAACACTTAAACTGACTTCCAATTCCATCTTCACAGTAAATTCTATATCCGATGAAAATAAGTGAAATTGCAAAGCACAAAAGGTTTAATACTCATTTTAACTTACTTCTAAAGATTTTGCCAATACGATGAGCAGGTCTATGAAATTACATGTACTGTAATATCTGAAATGATAAGTCTGATGATGACACTAATTAACTAGACAATGCGAAATCAACGTCTGCAGATTCGTAGCAAATCCTTTCCTGATTGTTTGAGCTAACAGTTAATTGAATTCAGTGGAATGAGAGTTCTTAACATACAGAAAACGTTTTTTTGGTCATATTATAAGAAAACAGGGACACCGTTTGAAGAAACTGTTGAAGGTACCATGCCAGGAACAAGAGCACAAGGAAGATCACATACTACTTGGCAGGAAAACATCAGGATGTGGACAGAACTGTCGTCGATGGAAGCAGCGAGGCAATGGAGGACCGTTCACAGTGGAGGAAGGTCCGTTATGCAGCCGAACGTTAAATTGTCGAGGATAGTTAAAGGCAAGGCAAAGGAAGGAGTGAGATGAGAAGACTTGGCGTTTGCAGTCGCCAAAAGTGTGCGCAAAACACGAGCCGCTTGAAGATTTGTCAACGAGGCATGAATGGACTTTTGTACATAGGCTCAGGCTCCAGCTGCAGGCCCGTTCAAGGGTGCTACGAGATGGAGTGAAGGAGTTGCAAACCACACTTCCTCTATCACTCCATCGGATCATATGGGACAGGTGACAACTAAAAGGGTCGTGATCAGTGCTCATGTGCAGCAAAACAACTGAAAAATGCTCAGTGCGTTAGCAATTAAAATTTAGTGACTGTAGCCCAAAAACACAAGTCGGGTTTATGGATGGCTTAAACCTGGGTTTCAGGTTTGCCAAAATGACTGGGTTTCCCCGGGCCCCGGTTTTTGAAACCCAGGTTTCAATCCCTAAAGCACTGAACCTGAAAGAAACAACTCCTAGATCACTTACCAGCCCCCTGCTGAAAGCTGCTGGGATTAAGATTAACCTGCAAGACTTTGATCTGTCCCCTAAATTTTACAGTTGGATGTGATGTTGACACCCACTGTCTTTGTACTCTTGGGAGTCGCCCTTGTCAAATTGGAGAGCATCGCATGATCCATTGTACTGAGCAGCCCTGTGTCGCTGAGTGTATCGATTTTGTGGCAGTATGGGTGCACAAAACAGGACAGTATGCGTAAATGTGCGAGACACCCAGGCACGCTCTTCACACAGGCATACTTGTAACACGCGTGTAACTCTGTGTCCGTACCTATATGGTTGTATGCCTAGCTCTTTGCCAGTCTTTCTTTCCACCCATGTGATGCTTGTGACTGGCACAGTAGACTCGGTTGGTTGGATTTTCTGGCCACCACGAGATGAACGAGAGTAACTTTCCACTCACCACCAGACCAGCAACCGTTTGGTTGCCACGCCAGACCTCCATTCACGCCATCAGTATCGGTCACTCTTGAAGCTGCTTGGAGTTGTGCCGCCGTGGATGTCACGACCATGTGGGACATCGCCATCTTGCTGCTGCCACTCGCTCGCGACTCGCGAGCCTGCTTTTGGTGACATTCTTCCTTAGCTTGCCCCTTTATAGTTTTATCCCTAGACACTTGCTGTAACCCATGGCCATCTGTCCATACCAGTATTATTGTTCGTTATATTGTCATTGTTCTGTTTGTTCTATTTTGTTGTTATTTTGAGTAAAATTCTAAAACTCTAACACGCTGTAGAGACTCCGGCATATACACACTCCGGCGGTACACATATAGTTTCAAACTGCAGCAAAGTAAAGTATCAATTCATGTGCAATGTTAAAGACAGACAACAACAGGAAGCAGGCTGGTACCTGTATGTGCAGAAGCAGATATCAGTGGTTCTGGACACACACTAGCCTGATGACCAATTAAGCCACAGTTGAAGCAACTCAAGTTCTTCGAACTGTTTTGCCGGCCGCCGCTAGGGTTAACGACATGTGTTGATGGTGGTGGCATCAATGGGTTAAAAGGCACAGTGACAACTGGTGAATGCTTGAGAGGCAGAGCACGGCCAGTGTTTGGTGGTGGTGGTGGCTGAGCTGGCGGTGGCAGTCGTTGGTACTGGTGCATCAATGTGAACACTGCCTGGTTATTATACACCAACTCACTGGACTGTGTGTATGACCCTGGAGGCAGAGATGGCGGTGGAAAAGGAACACCAGGAATTGTGTAGCCAAAGCCGGGTAAAAAAGGAGCAGCACTTGGAATCATAAAAGGCGGATAAGTATATGCATAAGCACCGACGGGGGGCACTGTGGGTTGACACTGCCCACAATGGCAGCAACCAGCAGTGCATAAGCTAGCACTGGGAACTGGCTGCACCACTGCACTGCTAACAGGTACTGTAGTATCAGTTGGCACAGTGGTTGATGGAACAGCGGCCGGCGTCATGAAGCAATACGCTGGTGGTAAGAACTGATGGGAAGCATTTGCTGTTGCCACATCACTGGGTGTTGGCTGCTGCATCAGTGCAGGGCTCGACGATGGTGGAAGAACAGATATAGACCGCAGGTAGTTAGGTGAGTCCAGTGATGGTGGCCAATGTCTACCATTTGGAATATTGTCTGAGTTGCTTGGAGGACGTGCGGGCTGCGACATGAGATCCAACGTAATGGGAACCGCAGTACCAACCACAGCCTTGCCGGCACTGGAGTCATTTGGCATGTTAGAAGTGCCTGTTTTGTCCATACTCTCATGTGGCAAACCTAGGTTGACAGCTGCACCAAGTATTGGCCGAGCAATACGCTGAACAGATGCAATGGATGGCAGAGGTTGAGGTTGAGGATGGGTGTGAAGTTGAGCCATCTCAGCTAGCACATATCCACTATTATAACCATGCTGCTGCTGTTGCTGGTTGTTGTTATAGTTACTAGCAGTTGTGCATGGCACTGCAGCCTGGTCAATGTAACCAACTGAGAGGTCACCATTCACTGAGACTGGCATTATCATTGTCGCAGGGCAACTGGCTTCAACTGGATACACTGCTGCCGGCCAACCAAATATCTCTCTGTTAGTTGCACTCGCAGTATCTGCACAGTTGCACCACACAAACAGATCTTCATCAGCATTTATTGTTGAAATCAGCCTTTATTCCATAATATATACACAGTGAGTCAAAAAACTGTGCCACTATACATTCCTTCATAGCTTTGACAATGTTGGTCTATTTTTTAAATTCTTTCATTGCGATATTCGCCAAGAAATTTGCAACAAAACTTGTGCCATATTTCCCATCACACCTCAGATCTGTCGCTGCACTACCTTGCAGTTATCAGTTAAATTAAATGCTAGAATGGTCCTTCTTTCACACATAGGCTATTCACGCACAGACATTTGCGCCACTTATCAACTGCATCATCGATGACACTTTACTCAAAACGATCCCACACATCAGTCAAGCACTGCTTCAGTTCATCAATGTCATGAACTTGCTAGACCCGCTGCTGCATTTCTCCCCATATTTTGTTGTCAACTGGGTTCCGATCTGTGAAGTTGGGTGGCAAAAGGTCTGGTAAAATGAATGCAGGTGTCTCAGTTGATTGTCTCGCTCGCCCACTGAGCAGGAACTCACTTTATCTTTATCTTTCTGCAACCCGTCTCTTTCTTGTCGCAGCCAGCGCACACATACAATCTTTCTAGAAATTTTTGGGTATAGCTGCACAAACCAGAAAATATTAACCATGGCAACTCACTGAACTTTAATTACATTAAGTACCGGTATGTAAAACATTGATTTTTAGGTAGGGTTTGTAAAAGCTGTAATTGAAAATGATTGAATTTTAACTTATCAAGTTTCGCAAGGTAGTGCAACACAGCAGCTAAGGTGTGGTGGGCAATGTGGCAAAGGTTTTGTTGCAAATTTCTTGGAGAATACAACAGTGAAAGAATTCTAAAAAATCTGCCAACATCTGTCAAAGTTATCAATGAATGTTTAGTGGCACAGTTTTTTTACTCACTGTGTACTTCAGGTTATACAAGATACAAGATATTTATTGCAATGCAACCTTTGAAGGTTGAAATGATGCATGTACAGAACAATTATACAACATCACAAAATATCAAACAATACACATTATAATACTCTTATTGTCACTCAGGAAATTAAAACACACACATACACGCACACACACATCAGGTTGCCACTTGCCAGAAAGTATAACACCACACCTCATAGCTTCCTACAACCTCGCAACACCACTCCTACACGAATTTTACCTTGCAACCACAAATACAAATACAAATGTTATTTCTATTGTGCCCCCTACAGTCTGACCGATGGCGCATTACAGAAGTCAGCCAACACGTGTTTCACAGCCGTAGGCAAACTGAAATAAAAATGTTTTGAGGGAGTGTTTGAAACAAATATTAGAACACATGCCCACACAACACCTACCCACATGGACTTGTACGCTAACTATGGAGCGAGGATTTAGCTAATATTTTGGATTATTATTAACATTATTATTAAGGCTATTTGTAACGTGCAAGATCCCCTCAAGAAGGCCGCAAATGCGCTGGATCTACATCACTGGCCGCTTCAGCATTCATTTGTGAGGACCTAGTTGTGAGGAAGTATGAAATCTAACCTCGCAACCTCCCACAACCATGCAACACCACGTTCTTGCATGAATTTGACCTCGCAACTACATGAATGCAAACGTGCGCACACACACATGCTAATAATAATACTAATAATACTAACAATAACAATAATAGGTCTAATCTAAAACAATCAAAAACTTCTTTGATCTGCTGTATGGGATGAAATCTTGTCCATAACGGGAACTTTTGCTCAGTGTAAATTGGTATGGATATGTGGGCGGTAAAACCATTTGACTGTTAGACACTAACAGGTGACAACAAATAATGCAGAGGATATTGGCTCTCCCTGAGAAGTTCACCACCAAGCGAAATCGCCTTTTGCACGTTACGAACTTACCTTTTAACACTTACTCACATTTAGGGCTATTTCACATTGGCGCGAGTAATCGCCCACAAGTCGCCGCGAGTACACCGTTCAGATTGACGCGATCAACATTGCTCGAGATTTGTGGTGGTCAGCAACCATCAAATTCAAATGGTGCCTTTTGCTAGTCATCGCTAGACTATACATGTAGTTTCAGCCATGTGCCTATCGATATCACAGCACTTGCGCAAATTGCACTTTTCTGGCCTATTAATCTCCCGCGTAGTGCTCAACAAATAATCCCATTACTTGAATCTTTCACCGAAAATCGACAATACGTATTGTAATTAGCAAATTCATAAGCAAATAATACGTAAAGAAGCTGCAAATTGAACCAAACATGATTACCTTGAAATGACGTCATCCACAGTAAATGCGCATGGTGCAAAAATAAGTAAAATAGTAACTGGTTTCCAATTACATTTCAGTCAAAAGTTCACTTTTTGGCTAATTTACTCGCGCGAGTAAGCGAGCAAGTCATTTTCACCGCGAGTGTCCGCGAGTACTCGCGCAAGTGATACGAGCACTCGCGTCAGTGTGAATAGACAATGGTAAAACTAGACTTGACTTTTCCGCAAGTACTCGCAGCGAGTACTCGCGTCAGTGTGAAATAGTCCTTACTGTTCCATCACGACAATTATCGCTTAAATAACGACGACAATTAACTGTAAACATCCATCCGTTAACTGTAAACATTTCCACTCCACACTGACATGGCACCAACAAGTCACAGCCTACGAGCCACCTGATCGTATCGCATAAGGCTATGCCAACTGCTAAGTTTTTACTCAGATACTGGTAGCATAATCCCAAAGGCACGAAGAGGCCTCTAACCGCCTATTGGTAGTGGAGACATAACGACATTTTTGTAGTGAGCAGTGATATCAATGGTGCAGTTCTGACCGTGCTTCGTATCAGCAGGCACGGCAGTTTCGACATGAGCGGTAGACATGTCAGCTGATGTGCTGCTGCCACTGCGAGCTGCAGAGTTCACTTGCTGTCTCTCATTCTCTACTGACATGTCAGCAGCAGCAACAGTGCCATCATGAGTTATCCATGCTTTGTGATCCACATCAGCAGCATTCTGCACCACTTCACTGCACACAACACACCCACCATGGCCTTGTCAGATGCTAAAATCAGTTGGAAAGAGATGATAACCAATGAAGATGTGCTGAGGTGAGTCAATGAAACAAGGAGTCTATTGGAAACAATTCGGCATAGGAAGCTTGGACTAAACATATTCTCAGACATGAAGGTTTTTCCATGATGTTACAGAAGGAAAATGATGGGCAAAGTTACCTACTTCATCATCATCATCCACGAATTTCATCGCGACGCAAGTCTTGAAACAAAACTTCAGGGACGCTACTGGTGGGGGAAAGGAAGATTGGCTGGCGTGGGCGCCCGTCGGGGTGCCGGTGTGTGCCGGTCATAGAGGGTCTATTATATAACAAGGCAGCATAGTTTCATCTCCCGGGAGAGTAAACGATGAGTAGTTAGCCACACGCGGAGGCGGTCTGTTTAGTCTGCGTGTCTGTTTGTAGGCCTACCTCTCCACCACCCGCCTCGCTAGCTGCATCAGACCTCACAGCAGCGCAGTACGTTGGAGCAACCGACCGTCACTGTGACGTCAGAAACAATAATCGAGAAAAAATGGACTAAGCACATTATAATCGATTTTTAAGAAAAAACGATTTTAACATCCGTAATTACTATGTGATACGATGGTAAACAGAAACTACATACAACTGAACCAGAAGCTCAGCTGTCACAAACAGGCCATGTGACTGATGTGTGTGTCAGTTTGGGCCAAAATATAACTGGAAAAGGATAATGTGCATCAGACCTTACAAGTCTATCTACAACCATCGTGATGTAATCAGCCTACAAAGCTATCGAATTCGGTGAAATAATGCAAAATAAGGGCTATTATGTCGTTCAAGGTCACCGATATCAGTGCCAATCGAAAGCCCATATGTGACTTCCTATTAAATATAGTGATTAATACATATAGTGATTAATACTAACTGACATCCTCTCTCGTACCATTTCAAAGTTACTGCAGATTTTTGTTCAAATTTTGGACGAAAACAGTCACTTTGCGTTTCTGAGACCCCTCTTTGGAGCTTAGGGGCAATGTACATTGTTCATCTCAGGCTCAATAGAAAGCTCATAGTGGACTTCCTATTCATGTTAACTGAACTTTTTGGCTAGGTGTTATTGCTGAGTTGCTACAAGAAAACACTCATCCAAAATCAGCATTTCTGAAGGGGTAATTTTTGGCCAAATGTTCATCAAGGGGACGTTCCCCAACCATTTTTGCACGGATAGATAGGCCAATGAATACCATACAACTTTCCTGCTGACGGCTTTCACACAAAGTAACTTTGTAACAGACTTTTTTTTGAGAAAAGTGCATTTTTTAAACAAAAAATGGGCATTTTTCACTTTCGAGCTCTTGGGGGCAATGTACGCTGTTCATATTAGGCTCATTGGAAAGCGCATATTGGACTTCCTATTAGTAATAATTAAACTTTTTTCCTCGGCATTACGGATGAGGTGCTACAGGCGAATAATGATTAGAAATTGGCGTTTTTATGGCAAAATTTTCAAAATTTCAGGTGAAAATTCTTCCTATCTGAAAAATAGATGAATGGACCTTTTATATGGTATTAGTAGATTATTTCATTTTGTCACAATCCATGTGTTTGACAGACAGAGAGAATTGCCAGCAGGGACGTTAACAAGACTTGTGAAACTACTGTCAATACCGATAACAATACTTTGGCAAAAAGTACTGCCAATATCAATTCAATACCAACACTGCTTTTGAAACGTATTGCCAACAACAATACCAATAACAATACTTGTGTGACAATACTTTTTACTGTTTTTACATTCAGCAATGTTCACTTCTCCGACGGTTATCTGTTAATAAAGTTAATAAATGTAAAAAAACTTCTCAGTTTATAACACAGTGTAAGGGCAACATACAAATCACACCTTTAAAACAGCAAAAATCATTGTGTTTGACCCCATGATGTGCAAAAGTCCAGATGTTCCATTACAAGACGAGCTGCTGTGTTGATCAGTTTTGTAGTACATGTGATATCAGCCAATCTTGAATAGCAAGTAGGCCTACTGAATGATAGCCGGTTCTCAATTGGCTGGTTTGTGTTAGCAGCTCGTCTTACACAAAGTAAGTGAGTAAGTACAACACTGATAGAGTGCACAGAAGATGGAATCAAGTATCAAGAGAAAGTCTGTCACAAAGCTGTTGCAAACAGCAGAAAACCAAACACAGAGAACGATCTCATCGTCTGTTAACATAACTTCTGCACATTCTTAGCACTGGCATGTTCTACAGGCCTGACGTCCATCTAAACTCGGAAACAAGAGCTACACAGGACGTGGATATTGCCACATTAAGAACCACAACTGAAAAAGCATCAGGACTTAAGATTAAGTCAAAATTTCAGACCCACTTGCTCAGTTTTTGCCACATGCACAACTCGTTAAGACTAAAATTCAGGCCATTTAGCTCTAATAAAAATACTACAGTTGATGATAAAAATGCACACAGACAGGATGAAACTCGTGAAAGGACATACATGGTTGGATGGCAGTGATGTGCACCTGGCATTACACATGCTCTCTGCAGAATGTCCTCTGCAGCCTGTACAATAACAACAGCACATATACACTACACTAAATCCATAGGAAACACTCACACATTACTTCTGATACTAAATTCTATCAACTCTTAACCGATCTGAATAATTTCCTCACAATTTTAACTGAATAGATAGTCATCATAATACAGGGTGGCACAAATAAAACCCCCAGAAGTGTAACTGTGCTGTGATGGGTGTTAATTTTATGCCTGGTTTCCACCATTACGTTGCCGTTATTCCGGAGCCGTATTGCCGTTGCCAGAATCTGTAATTCCATTTCCAATGCATTGCCATCTCGTGAACAAGCGAAGAAATTGGATGGAAACCACTTTCCGTAACAATGAACGTCAAGCAAAAAAGACTGTTGTTTTCTTGGTGTTGCGTCGACGGATGAAATACAAGCGGCGTAAACATCGAGTTTAGATAAGGCAAATATGCTGCAGCAGATCTGAGATTGGAGAATTTAACCTGTTCAGAGAAATGTATGATTACGATAAGTCATTCTTCAGATATTTCAGAATGACGCCTTCGCAATTTGACTACATATTGACGATGATATCTCCGTTCATATCCAAGGACATGACAGGCCGTTTCCCAATATCACCCAAGGAGCATTTGGTAACGACGATCAGGTGGGATGTCGCATGCATATGTGCAAACCACCATTTCTGCATGTCTTCTGCTAGCTAGCTTACATAGATATTACATACTTCATGTAACTAATATGGTGATATCTCTATGCATGATGCTGTGAGCGTCACTGATTGGCTGAGCAGTTACGGACCGACGTTAAAAATAGGAATGGATCCTAGTTCAACAGACGAACGGCAACGGCCGATTTTTGCCGTTTGCGGCTCAAATGGAATGGAATTTTCTTACGGATTTTTTTGGTAACAACGGAATTTGAGAACGGCACAATGGTAATACGGCTCCGGAGCAACGGCAACGTAATGGTGGAAACCAGGCATTACTGCCAAACTGTCAGACTTGAAGCAGGATAGATTTAGCAACTATTAATCATAAAGGATCACTGCACTCTGCACTCGGCCATGCCCCATACATGCAAATGCATGATCAGACACGATGAAGACTTGTGCAGTTAGTATAGTATATTTCCAGTTATTTTACCAAGACAGTGCCGCAGTCTCGTGACCTTTGCTAAATGCTCAATGACTGCATTATCATCATCATCATCATCATTGTCGCCTGGTCGAGGACCGTCGCGCCGCTCCGTGACCTTTGGCAACCTCAGCAGACCATAGCGTTGACAGGGGGATTCCGGCATCTTCGCGA
>Ga0049105_1001384_pt1 | contig 10662 bp, 4 predicted proteins | sample WorMetvaBAHAMAS1_FD_61260 | JGI IMG/M metagenome (GOLD analysis project Ga0049105, IMG submission 61260) | Worm MetaG Olavius vacuus BAHAMAS.1 | ecosystem: Host-associated > Annelida > Digestive system > Unclassified | place: Germany: Marburg | collected 2013-04-09 | reverse complement strand
TCACCAGCTGTCACTTCTTCGTTCTCGAGCTCACTCAGGTAGTTGTACTCGCGAGAGCAGAATGACTCGGAAAACACGCAGCAGTACAGCACTCCCAGGCAGACAAAAGCCATGATCACCGTGGCCGAGAAAACACTGGAGCCATCAAGTGGGATGTAACCATACTGAACAAAGTAGACAATGACAAAAGCGAGCCAAACCCACCAGCACACATAGAAAAATCCTGAGCAGGTCCTCTGCAAGCTGGTGCGTTGCTTCTTAGCTTCCGTTTTCTGTTCGTTCGGTTCATCATCAGCAGGAAGTTCCTGTTCTTCGTCAGAACGGCAGAATGCGACACAGCAGTAGCACAGGAACGGACAACCAAGCTGTACACATACTAGCATGATTATCACCATAGCAATTGTCTCAGCTGAGTCTTCACCAACGTGCTCAATGTCAGAGGAATTGTTATCCAATATCCACGTCTTGGTACTAGTTGCCAAAGTCGTTGTTGCTGTCGATGCTGTTGGAATATCACACTCTTTTTTACTGGTTGACTGCCACGACCCATTCTGGCACACTGAAAATGAAACACTATCCAACAGACAAAAGACGGTCATTATGCTGCCTTCGTAGTGTGGCGCGAGTCCGAACACAGATGAGGCTCCAGGGGGAGTATGAAATGACGTGATACACTTCAGTATACGATGCTCACACTGAATTCCCCGGTATCCAGCTGCACATTGACACGACGACACCCCACTAGCGTCAGTATGGCATGTGCCACCGTTGTCACAGGCACCATCGCCTGCAGCCCGACAGTCCATGCCATCAGGCAGCTGACGTCGACACTCCAAACGACCGAATGCTCTTCGACGAGTATGCTCGGGAGTAAAGAGTGAGAAATCAAGCCAATGCCACTCTGTTTCATTCTCGTACTCTACTCTCATTGCACTACCTTCCAGCTCGAGAATTATCCCAGTCATAACGGACTCTGAGCCGATTTTTGCACCGACTCTCCACTTTCCGTTCTCATGATACAAGTAGCGCTGAGCCGTATGGTGCTCTGACGTGTTATTCTTGCTCACCATTTCATAAACCGGCCGGAGATTATACAACACACTGTCGACTAGTCTGAAGTACACCTGACGCAAATCTACATATTCGTGCCGATCTAACAGAGTCGCACCTACCTGAATGACAGCCTCATACAAATCAACAGGATATAGATATTCACTGGAGCAAAATCCAAAGTTTTCATCAACACACTGTGGTGTCATATGCCACACGTTTCTGGTTGGAACAAAAAGACGTCGGCGTGGATCCCACTGCTGCCAATTGGAGAAAGCAAACAGATGATCTGATGAATAATCCACCTCTGAAGCTGCATATATATACTCAACTGTACTCTGCACTCTCAGCAGACCTGCTGAGTAGAGTGGACCAATCACAAGAGTGCTAACTGTTAAGTTATAATACAGAAACACCTCTTCCAACTCATGCCGATATATCGGATAATTATGCACCTGCACAGCACAGAATACAAGTACTTCAGTTAAAGAGACTGAGAAGCACAGGGTATAAAAATCAAAGTAGATTCCAGTACTTTTTTGCTTTATGAACAAACAATGATTGAAACTCATATGAAAACAGTTTCTCCGCCAGCTCGAGGACTAATCTGAGCCTTGCTGTGCTGTAGGTTCTCTGTCTACTCTATACATTCTACACACATCCATGTGCTTCAGATTGTGAGAATTTAACAGTGTATCCACTCTCTAATCTTCATTCTTCAACTAACACATAATGCAATAAATAACTAGCATGAAGCAGACAGTGACAGCATTTCAACAGAGATTGCAGACACAGTCTAGCGATGAGAATTCTGCGCGCCCGTTTGTCAAACACGTGATTTGTGACAAAATGGAAGATCTGTAGTGTTGTTACGGATTCCGAGTTCGCATCCGAATCCGCGAACTTTTTCCCAGTTCGTCCGAGTCCAAATCCTCGGATTTTTGGCGGCCAAAAATGGTTTTGAAACGTATGTTCAAAAAATTTTTTCACCTCATTTCTCAAATTTATACCACCAAAACCCCGTCAGAATGGCACTGTCGTCATTTTCACTTACCCATAGATATACTACAACAACAACATAGCAGTGCTTGTTGTCTGCGAGAGGTATTGATTTACGCCATTTGCGGCCGTTTGATGTACAGATATCAAACTACACGTCTGTAAACACGTTTATAATAATTTCATCCAGAATCCGAAACCGAGTCCGAATCCGCGGATTTTTTAAAAATCCGTCCGAATCCGTCCGCTTACAAGATTTTGAGATCCGTAACAACACTAAAGATCTGTCCAGATTTTTACACCATACAAAAGATCATTTAGCCTACTTTTCTGAGCAAAAGAATGGTTGGTGGGGGCAACCCCTTCTGCGTAAAATTTTAAGTCAACCGGCCCCTGTTGGAGCGAAATCGCCGATTTTCAACCAATATTCCCTTGTCAGCCCTAGTACCTAGCAAAAAAGTTCAATTAACACTAATAGGAGGTCCAATGAGCCTAAGATGATCATCGTACGTGCTCATAAGCCCACCAGACACAGCTCAAAAACGCAAAACGGCCGATTTCCGTAAAAAATCGCACTTCACTTGAACAAAGTCTGCTACAAAGTTTCTGTGTGTGAAAACTGTCAGCGGCAAAGTTGTAACGCATTCATTGCCTAACTATCCTTGCAAAAATGACTGGTAGGGGCATCCCCTTCAACCTGAAGTTTTGGATCAAAGTGACCGTGTTGGAGCCAAATCGCCGATTTTCTATCTATTTTCGCACGTAGCAACTCGACCGTAACATCTAGCAAAAGAAGTTCAATTAACACTAATACACTAATAGAAAGTCCACTACGTGCTTTCCAATGAGCCCAATATAAACATCGTACATTGTCCCTAACCCCCAAAGGGTGGCTCAACAACGCGAAGTGTCCAAAATTTGAACAAAAAGCTGCGATAACTCCGAAACGGTACGAGATACGATGTCAGTTACTATTGATCACCAATAGAAAGTCGCATATGGGCTTTCGATTGGTACCGATCTCGATGACCTTGAATGACCTTGAACAGTGTAATAGCCCTTATTTTGCACTTTTTTCGCCGAATTCGATCGCCTTTCATTCCGATTATATCACACTTGTTGAAGATAGACCTATAATGTTCGTAAAATATTGTCTCCCAGTTCCAGTCTTCCACTTTTGGCCGAAACTATAACGCACCCTGCAGCGCGGTCTCTCTGCGACAGCTGAGCATCTTGTTTATTGACCACAAAAAAATTCTGACAACTAATTACTGACTTAAGATCGACTCCAAAATGGTATATAAATGTGTTCAGCAGGATGTTAAACCCTACTGTAACTATGACTGTAACTACCGACTTACTGCTGCAAACAAGTTGTGTGACGCTGTATCATCACAAATTATATGGTCAACTGTTCCACAAATTAATATAAACAAAAATAATTCACAAATAAGTAACAAAACACTTTTCAAAATAAGCACCACTTGACACTTGCCGCCACAGAGAGAAATCTCTGCAGTTTGTAAACTCCAGCCAGCTGTGGATAAAAGGTCGTAGCTGAATTCAGTCTCGACACGTAGAGTCGAGCACATGGCTCGGCATGAAACGTAGCAAGAAATGAAATCAGTGCAATGGGAACCCAGCATAACTTGTGCCTAATACCAGCAGCCATCATCTAAAATGAGTGTCTTTCACCTGTCATCACAGACAAACACACACTTTAACACTGTCACGTCAATTCTCCGGAACAAGTGCAAGTGTTTAACAACATTGAGTATTCTAGGACAAATGCACACAGAGAAACTATACTCGGCAAATCTTACGAATCGGTACAGTGCGCCATGCTGAAGGCCTGTGATGCATGTGCAGACATGGGCCAGTTATAACGCACTGTACCGATTCGGAAGACTTTCCTTATACTCTACATAAGAGCTCAGTCTATGTTAATAATGTTCTCTCAGAAGCCAAAGCAATCAGATGGCAAATCTTCCGAATCGGTACAGTGCGCTATGCTGAAGGCCTGTGACGCATGCGCAGACATGGGCCAGTTATAGCGCACTGTACCGATTCGGAAGACTTTCCAATCAGACAGCCAATGAACTACTAAAAACCAGCAGCCCATGGACCATGAATCTCAGCCGGCAGCCCAGCTATATAAGCACTTTCTAATAAGATGACCTATAAACCCAGTAAACTAGTCAGACTGGCCTAGTTTTTGGTTTGTGGTCACAGTTCATTAGTACCGGTAGGTCTATGCCTGCAGGATTACAAATCTTTATGTGTATGTGTCTAAAGTAAAAACAACACCATGTCTGAATCGCCAGTGTAGATGGGAAACCTATGCATATAACCAGCGTAACCACCTCTTATTTTACATCTTCGTCAATACATTGATTGCTTTATTTTTCTCAACCGTCGCACGAACATGGTGAGCACATTATCAACGTTTTTTGAACGCATAGCTTCTAGGCGGTGTATCAGAATAGCAGCGCTAGCGAAACGGCATACGCCGCCCAGAACTAGGCCAGCATTTCCCCGCACCCCGCATTTTAAAAGTACTGGCTTCCGCAGTACTTACGTTTATTCAGTTCTCGAAAACATAATGACAAAATACTGCGGAAAAATATAAAACATGTCAGGCATTTTTTTGGCAAAATCATACCACTTATTATAATTATGATAAACAACCTTGAAGGAAATACAAATGCAGACACAATTAAAAGGCAACTTATCATTCGAATAAACATCTCGAAAATAAGTAACATAATAAATCCTAAAGCCAGGCAAATTATATTTCTGTATGTTTCCTGTCTGTCCTCTGTGTTGTTTTATTCTAATTTCTATGGACCTTGAGTCTGAAATAAACGATGATGATGATGATGAAATTAATTGATCGAAGTATAATTTATTTTGGCTTGCAGTTGCAGACAACTTTTTATTGCCTAACTGACCTGTACAGTTGCTTATATCAATTGGGTTTATATTCTATTATTTTAGTAATTTAGTAAATAGAATAAATATGATTATGAAATTCAATCACTTTACTCTTCTCCTGACCTACCTAACCAATAACCATGTTCTTCTCACTAACAAAAGCGAGAAAAATCATTTGCCAATCCTGTGACCATTCAAGTATTTTCTGCAGATTGCCTGCAAGACTTCATACTCTTGACAACACTTTAGTTACAATTTGAATGTGGTATTATCCGCAAATTTTAAAATCTTTATTCTTCCATCATTTAAATCACAGATTTGTTGACTTTTTAAAAATTAATGGCCTTGTTTTCCTTCCTGTACTGTCGTATTGTATTCATGGTTAGAGGATTGTACTGTATTCATTTAGTAAACAAGCTGACAGAATGCAACCTGTGATTACACAGTTGTACAATGCCTAGGCTACAATGCGTGCAGTGACCGAGTAATACAATCTGATAAATGTACAATTTTTCAGTCAATGTAAATTCATGTGAGCCGTTTTCTATAAATACCAGCATTGTACCACATAAACACATTAGCCGTAAATTTCTGTTAATCTACTCCACTATACTTCGTCAAAGACCTTTTGAAAAATTAATGTTAATATAATGACCGGAAGCTATTAATCTATCTCAGCAGACTGCATTATTTGTAACATACATTAACTGTTCAGTTTTACAAACTGGACTCAGTTTTACAAACTGGACTGACAGCCATTAACTGAACACGACGCACAATATCTATTTCAGTGAGCAGTGTTCACGTTTCAGTTTTCAGCTATCATAGTAATAGTTATGAGAGTTCACAACTAATGATCTGATGATAAACAGTCAGTCACCAAATCTGCAAACTTCCTACTCATTCCTCAGACATGTGAAATAAACATCATCATCATTTAAACTGTTAATCTAAGATATGCAACACTGCGAACTATCGTGACTGTGAGCCCACTGCATAAAAACTTGCATCTGTTCTGTGTATTCTGTGTACAACAACAAAGTATGTATCCTTAATCCACTTAACTTCTCATACTCATAGAAGTGGTCAAATAGGTAATTTTTTTAATCATAAGACAAGTGCAATGAACATCACTATGGCAATCTAACGTGTCACTTTTAACTACAGTGACTGTAAGCTCACTGCATAAAAACTTGCATCTATTTTTTTATTCTGTACACAAGTGCAGATTATTTTTACTTATTCACTTAACTAACTCACAAAAGTGGTCCGGTGGCAATTTCTATATGAAATTTGCACAAACAGAAAACTGTAACTCACATAGCAAGTCTTTCATTGTAAATATTTCAGAAAAAAACTCTGCACTTTTGCACATCAGAATAATGACACAGACCAACAGGCAGAACTGTCATAGCATACAGTGTCATATGTATGTATTAAGCACTACAGTAAAACGACACATGTAAGAGATCAGGTGGGCAGAGGTTGTTACAGCATTGGCCGAAAGACAGAAGACAGCTAATAGCGACATTCACGACGTTAAAATAACAACTCTTGTTTTAAGTCACAGAATCACTTACTAAATCACAACACTCAACAGTAAGACAAGCTGCCATCTATATGACTAGCAAATGTAAGAAGCAACTGAACTGTGAAAGCAACAACCACACTACATGCAGAAGAAATAGTCTGACCTGCCGCAGTACTGTTTCACAATGAAACGCTTCCCAGTCTAGCAACTAAATCCACAATTCATCTCTCACAGCAGAAGTGATAAAAACGGCAAAACGGTGCGACTCAACAACACTGCCAACATTTATTGTATATTTCCAACAAAGCGAATCATGGATTTCAGTCTGATTTGGACAACAGTCTCCTGCACTAATACCACACAGTTAATTTCACTCAAAACACATCTGTTCCCCTTCTGTCAGCTGTTCAGCAACACAAGCATCATACACATTCTGTTGTCAACAAGCCACAACATTTACGTTAAGTTACATGCTCGGAGTCAATTCATCTCGTTATGTTATGCACATCACAATTTATGGGATGAGGCCTGCATAATCTGCTGGTTTTGAAAACTGCAGTTACGCAACCAGTTTGACAGGTTCAAATATTCACATTGCTGCACGTTAAAAAGTTAATTTCAAGGCACAAAGTACGTGAGGAAGGATGACGCACTCGAAGAAACTGCTACAGAAGCATTATTGTCAGTGTTTTAGAACAATATTTTGGCACTGCTGAGTCACGAGACTGCTTCTGCTTACTTACTTGCCAAATGACAACGAAGTAGCATCTTTCTGATACATGACCAGCTTTTATCATTCATACAATTGTTGATGTAAATATCGGGGCCATGTAGCTACCCAGAGTTGGTAGCCAGCAAATCCTGAAACCTGGATTTGGACAAACCCTGTGGGTTTGCATTCTAAATCTGAAGTCAACAACTACAACAGCACTGAAATGACAAACGAGATCAACAACATTAACATCTGAATTGTATCTGCTGTTTCATAAAAATACAACATATATGTAAAATACAACAACAACTATGTCTCAGTTGACAATATCGATTACAATACAACGTTTACAGCACGGCTGAATCAAATGACTCGCTTGACAGTCAGAAAGTCTGACATAATTTATTTCTGTCATGGCACAACATGTTTTGATTATCACGTCGTCAGTAATAATGCCGGATAGCTGTGCGTATTGGTTGCATTTATTACACTGCTCCGAAATGAACACATAATGTAAAACATGAATAAATACAAATAATTTCAACTGTGAAACCGTGAACCACGAACAAAACTGCATTGCTGTTGATTACTAAACGCATAGAAACGACCCACTTGCCTGCACGGATCATAGGCCTGTTAGTTGGCAGTGAAAATGATTCCGGGTAGAAGTGAAAAAAGGAGAGTGGATGGGCGGAGGAAGACAGGCAATTGGGAGCTGGTACAAGAAAATAAATGGCATGAGCATCAGCAACCTGGCACAGCTGAAAAGGCTACTGGTCACAGATCATGATCACCAAACATCATCATCATTTACTCGTTAAAAACAAGCCAAATTAATAACTCACATACAGCGTACTAGTTGAAATAGCATAACATTCCAAATACATGTAGCAAATACAGATGTTTAAAAGCAACTGTTTGATACAAACGAAGTCAACCGATCTGGACTGATCTCACAGATTCTCTGACTATTTAACAGTTTTATTTTGTTCAACGGTTTTGTTGTCTTACATTATAATTTAGCTTTTTTTGACAATGCGTATCCGACTGAGCTGGCTTCAGTCAGCTTTTGAACACATATTAAATGACCACACATCACATGATACCACATCATATCATATCATCCAATCACATCAACATAACATCATCAACAATAATACTTTAGTGCCATATCACAATTGATTAAGTCTAGAATATCAAAATTACGAAAAAGCTAGTAAATAACCAAGACCAACTCCTACATGGAAGTAAAATAGTCACAGACACACAACAGACTCTGCCAAAGTGGACTACTAATCCACTCACACTGTAATAAATTATTATATGTATTTAATGTTCTTTTTCTAAAATACTGTTTATTCAAACGACACGAGATCAAAAACGGTTAGAAAACGGGACTATTTCTCTAACGAAATACTGCAAAATCTAAAATACGTTACCACACATATCGACATGTATGTAATTCACCATACAAAAAAAAACTTACAAGTGTCAAACCAAACATTTGTGAAAATATTTCGAGAACCTATTCTACCTAATCTGTTAACACTTCATCAAGGCTGTGCTACATGAGCCGACCCAATGGGCCGTCGTGCCAGCCCGTGTAGCACAGGAGCCATCAGGTCGGCCCATCACCAACACCTGTCACCCGTCATTGACATCGCCATTGTCTTTGCAGTTGGCTGACGGGTGGCACTGACCTGATGGGCCAACGTGACAGCCCGACCCAGTGCTACACGGGCCAATCTGACGGCCGTCACTGACAGCCGTCAGTGATGGGTGGCACTGATGGGCCGTCAGGATGGCCCATGTGGCGCTGCAGCCGACCTGATGGGCTGTCGTGTAAGGCCAACGTGACAGCCTTTCGGGTCTAGTCGTGTAGCGCGGCCTTCAGTGCTATTTCTGATTACAAATATAGATATAGATACTGTGAGTAGAAAAACATGGCAATAAAGATGGCAAGAAAAGCAGATAATACTCCTACCCAATTATGCAACTGCATAATACAAAACTGATCTGCAGAACATTAAATACACTGCAGGAGACACTAAGTGCATTTAAAATGCATGCGGCAAAACGCAACATAAAAACAGTTACCAAGTCTTTGTCAGCAGTCCACACTGCAAGTGAGTGTAGCATGTTCAGTTAGATTTGCAACAATGACAGCATTTAAATGACTAACACTGAAGATGCAGATCTGTACATATCCCACTTTGATTAAGAAGAAAATGCTTTGCTTAGGTATGGTTCTCTAAATATTTAGGAATCTTAACAGGTTGAGTAAAGCTTAACATCCCACCAAACACAAGCTTAAAAGCAGAGAACAGAAACTTAAAAGTACGCTTTAATTCGTCCGCTGAAGACTGAAGTGTACACAGTTTTGCAAAGAACTTCTGCAATATTGAAGGGCTACAGCTGTTATAATAACTAAAGTTGCATTGTTCAAGAGACAGCACTTCAGGCCTATGATAAGTGGAAGTCAGGACAACTTGCACTGAAAGGCACTACAGACGGCAAATGGCATTAAGGGAAGCCTAAAATACAGTTACTGGATGACATCAAACAGTGGTCAGGAGAGGACAACTTACAATTAGAGAAGATAGCAACTGACTAACTCCTGTCGCTAACTTCAGAGACAATGGCTGGCCAGTAAATGAATGAATAAATCTCTTTGTTGTTAAATGAAACTGAAGATAGCAGTACACTAGCAGATCAACAAGAAGACACTAGTAGTTACTGTGGAAATAGTCACTACATACAGATCACAAGATACAACAAATGGGCAGAGAAAGTGATGTTAGCAAACAGCTAATACACAACACAAATACAACGAAGACACACATATATATACTATGCTAAAGTACAATGAAAGAAAACAACACCGGAACATATCTGCAGTTGTGCACAACCCGTAGAGCCATTAATGTAATCAATCAGATATTCTAACAAAATTCCGACTACTATTGTCGGGAAACACGTATAAAATATCCCGTCTATACAAAACAGACACGAAACATTTGCTGACAACGCATGCTTGTCCGAGTGACTTAACACGACGCAGTTATCAACACGACCGGGTTCAACTCCCACGACAGGTGACTTAACACGACACAGTTATCAATGCGACTGTGTTCAAAGACGCGTGACTTAACACGACGCAGTTATCAACGCGACTGCGTTCAACTCCCACGAGGGGGTGACTTAACACGATGCAGTCATCAACGCGACTGTGTTCAACTCCCACGACGTGCGACTTAACACGACGCAGTTATCAACGCGACTGTGTTCAACTCCCACGACGCGTGACTTAACACGACGCAGTTATCAACGCGATTGTGTTCAACTCCCACGACAGGTGACTTAACACGACACAGTTATCAATGCGACTGTGTTCAAAGACGCGTGACTTAACACGACGCAGTTATCAACGCGACTG
>Ga0049105_1001382_pt1 | contig 10665 bp, 7 predicted proteins | sample WorMetvaBAHAMAS1_FD_61260 | JGI IMG/M metagenome (GOLD analysis project Ga0049105, IMG submission 61260) | Worm MetaG Olavius vacuus BAHAMAS.1 | ecosystem: Host-associated > Annelida > Digestive system > Unclassified | place: Germany: Marburg | collected 2013-04-09 | reverse complement strand
ATACTGCACACTAAATACTGCAGTCTCAGTCAAACATATGCCTAAATCATGCATGATTATCCAATAAACAATAAGAAAGCTGGCAAAATGTCCCACACGTGCGGACTGGCAATGGACTATGTATGTAAATAATAATAGTGTAACAGCCTGAATAGGAATAATCACCAAAGTTTCCCTATGGAAAACCTGCATGGTAAACAAAGAAAGACAAGCGAGCTAAACAAAAGATGATGACGAAAGAATACCAGAAGTACTTCGACAGTATCCTATGCCATACCTGATGGTGATATTTAACATGATGATACATAAAGATTTTCAAAAATTAACCGGCTTCTAAGAATCACAGCTATTAGCACTGTTTCAATATTGCCCTTGCCACAACATGGCGAATATGTCTTTGCTTGTCTAAAATGTATAAACAGACTGAACAGACTGACATAAAAGCTAGAACAGAATTATAGTCAGTATAGAGGCCTTCAAAAGTTCAGTGATCAACCAGCTCATGAAAAGGTTGTAGCACACAATGAAGAGTAGCAGACCTGCTTAGGTAAATTTCTGGACGCCTCTGGGTTGACGATAGCACCATGGTCGGCCATCAGGTATGCCAGGTGCTTGCGACGCTGGGTGTCAACGACAACGTCCGTTAATGACCCAGCTACCTGTGACGACACCTGACAGACACACACGTACAGCACACACGCTGGGTGTCAACGACAACGTCCGTTAATGACCCAGCTACCTGTGATGACACCTGACAGACAAACACGTACAGCACACAAGCTGGGTGTCAACGACAACGTCCGTTAATGACCCAGCTACCTGTGATGACAGACACACACGTACAGCACACACGCTGGGTGTCAACGACAACGTCCGTTAATGACCCAGCTACCTGTGACGACACCTGATGTTACACAGACACACACATACAGCACAGCAAACAGTGTATGAAATCAGCATAAAACCAGCACAGTGTGCTGTCAGATCTTTTACTATGGTATTCAGAAAGTATCAAAATGTATGCAATATATTCTGTTCTGTAATAAATATCATAGCAACCGAACACCAGTTAAATGGAAAGAACGCAACACATCCACAAATGTATCATTCACATCAGCAGAAGATAAAACGCATTATTGTACGTTAACATTGTCAGTCAAAAGTTATGCAGCAAAACTAGTAGACAATAAAACATAATTATGCAGACAATGAAAATAAGACAGGAAAGACATAGACTGGTTTTAAAAAAAACATACAAGTACTACATTTTGTAAGAGAGATCTTACACACATCAACTCCAATAATCACCAAGTTGGCTCCGATCTACCACATTAACATCTCTAATTTGTTTATCACTCTGAATGTGTAAACTTCGCCAGCATCATCTTCACAATAGCACCACTCGAATGTCGAATGAGTATGTTTAAAGTAGTAATAGCAAAAACAGTGACTATAATGATGACAATAATATTAATGTGACAATATTAAAACCGTAGTTGAAATATTATTCACAATTCCACATATCCAGCTATTCAGACTCTACAAACTACACTGCCTGCTGCTGTACCTGAAGCAATTCATCGACGTCTTGAACGTCGCCGGGCACGTCTGACAACAGATTGAACACTTGTGCCGAGTTCTCCACTGATAAGAGCTCAGTCTCCTGCCACACCAACAACAACTGTCACTCTACACACAGTTCTCCCAATGAAACCTGCCATTAACATTTATTTGCATATATTATCCTAGTAGATCTGTTAGTAACATGCCTGACAGTGGTGCATGAGATCCTATGACTGAATTCCACCGTAGGCACTAGGCAGTTTGTGTTTTTATCACAAAACCACTGCGATGTACAGCCTTGTGCAAGGGGTGTACACCATCACTCCAGAATCTATGTTGACCTGGCCTTTTACTCTCCGAGGGATGGTAAATGAGTATCAGCCATCATCTCCAGATACAATGAGCTGATGTATTTAGACAATAGCAGCCTATAAGACGACTCATGGCCCAAGTAGGTTGGTTTGGTATTAGGGTCAGCGGCACTTGTCACTCTTCTACATTCATCACGTGAACTGGATAAACTCTTGCAATAACTCTGTCATGATCATAGCGCCACAGACATTTTCTCGAGTATCAGTATTACTAAAATTAGTGCATTCAATCTGTGTTTCAAATAATAAGGTCACAAACTTTTCTCCACTGTTGTTCTCAAGAAAATAATAGTTTTATCATAAGAAGTCCATTAAGAGATAAAAACGTCAAAATCAATATCTGTTGCAGTCACAGGAAAACAGAAAACGATATCTTCAGTTACACCACACACAAACAAAACCTTACAAACTCTGGCTAAACAATTAAGTGAGCATTGTTACAATTCAAACTACACACAGCGAGACAAAAAGGATTTCTCAACAAAAGTATCTACAGCAATTCACAGTTAAACACCCCACTCAACACACAACAGGTCATTTTGGAAACGAGTCTTTCGAGGCAATCAACTGCAGTGATACTGACAACCAAACTCATAGCAAACACCATAGCACCAAAATACTACCTCCAAAACACACAAATTGGCACATGCAAAGAACACATTCAAAATGTAAACCTACTCTTAATTCCAAACCAATGGTCCCTAGTTCACCTGTTCATACAACGTGCACAAATGTGGAACATGATACAGCACAGAACAGTTCTGATAATCTTTCCCCTTATCCGCCATACAATCAGCACAACTTTGACACTGTATGGCAGAGTGTACAGCTCAGAGGTATTCAACGAAACGAACCTTTAGTTTCAGCATGCCGAGCGTGACTTGAAACAGAACGGTGGATCCCTCGTAGAAGAACAAGTCCCACAGCCGCAACAGAATACGTGTGTGTACGACACTTGCGAACATCGTCAGAAACCAATGTAACGTGATGAGAGACAGTTCTGAAACCACATTACAACAGCTTCACAATAACATTTAACTAACAGTCATCGATATCTGTAATGTGTATACATTTGGTCAGTACTACATCATAACAGACTTACGCTGCGAACTGTTTGTCGTAATATGTTGCATAACCGATATCGAACTCATTCATGAAAAATTATATTTCTGCAGTTTTGTTAATAAATTTATTATTTTCATCAAATCTGAGGTTATTGAAAAATATTAAAATAAAAAATCCTGACTGTTTTGCAATGTTTTAAGCAGACAAAAAACAGTCCTAGGGACAACATCTTTGAAAATCAGCACATTTAACTGTTCTATTCTCAAAGTCCACCTTTAATATGGATGCAATATAATACACAAACTAATATTTACGGTCATAAAATCTATACTTTAAGCAAATGTATTTTCATCAAATAAACACACAGCACTGTCATCCTGTGTATAATTCAAAATGTATTTGAGTGAACAGAGAACTAAAAGCAGATGTCAGTTATGATCTGGAGACTACCTCGTGTACATACAGAGCATGCACAAATGCCAAATGTGTGAATAATCAGGCTGTAAAAACCACTGATCAACTGACCAATGTCATGCTGCTTCAGTGCAGTGTCGACCTCTGGTAAATAGCTGGCTATCAAGTGGCGCAACACTCGCTGGTCAGCCTTCACAGGACACACCATCACCGACTCACTATTTCACCACATATCTCCTTAAGTGTCTGTGCTATTTTACAACCGTTAATGACTAAATTACTTCTATATATAATTTGACGTAATTATCAAATACAGCACAAACCAAGTCTTGATAATTCTTCTGGAGTCAAACAACACCAATCCTGCTCAAACTTGTCAGAGGCTTCTATGAATGGCCCACTTGGAAACAACCACACAACTTTATGTCCATTGGTGCCAACAGCTTTGAAGTGAAAAGAGATGGCATTCTGCCCTCTACTCACCCCTTCTCTAATCTCTTTAATCCTCTCCCTACTTTCCTTCAGGAATCTTGTCTCCAAAATGACCCTATTATGTGTCGAGTGGGACGTAGAACCCAACTAACTCAACTCAAATCCCGTCTTGCAAGCAGTGGTAGCACCAGGATTTGCTAATAACTGTATTATGCAGAATACATATGTGCACCAGTTTATGGAGGGGCAACTGGGGATATCAGGCTTTGAACACAATGACCCCGGCCCCCATCTGGAGCTGCCTCTGTCAGAAATTCAATTTATAAATTTATGTTTCACATATGTTGAAATTTAGCAACTTACACATTTTGCACTGTGTAATAGCAGCATAATGCAGACTATAAATGTCAACTGAGCAAGCAGGTGGTACCTGGACTCCAATAAGTGTACTGGAGAAGTATGAAGCTGGTAGGAGGTCTTCTATGATTGTGCACAGCATCCAGAATGCATCTTCTTCTTCCATGAACAACAGCAATGAAGCCGCAATCTACAGCAGAATGATCCAGTAATCATCTCCAGATACAATGAGCTGATGTGGTCTTGTGAATCAATATAATGGGACGTAAACCACATCAACGTAACAAACGAATGGAGAGATGACTCTGATTGTTGACTTCCGTGATGCACCAGACCTTAGTGTCAGACCCAACTATCTAGCTACCAGGCTCTGACATTCGGTACCAGTTGTGGCCCATGCTGAAGTGATTCTGGAGAAAACAAGATCAGTATGCTGCCAATAAATCTACACAAATGATGAACTGCATCTTCAGATGTGTGGTCAGTCACAGATGATGAACCACACTGTGGACAAATGTGGAGACATGCCCACTAACCAAAACTTGCTGATGGTCTCCTACAACTGCTGATACTTCCTGCTGACACGGAGATGGAAGCATTACACAGTTACAGACCACTAGGAGAGTACACAGCTCCGCTGAGGATGACCACTCTGTGCGCCTACTGGTTAATAGTTGGCGTCCTGATGCATATCACCCCCAAGGATCAGGGTTTTTTTTGCATCCAACACTACCCCTATGACAAATGCCATGAAAATTCATCCCTGGCTTTTCGAGTGATCCTGTTTTCAGGTAAGTCTCTTTGTAACCGTTATTGTAATGTTGTATTTAGTTAATTTCTATTTCTTCTGAAAATCCCTGTCGTCTTTGGTCAGCTGAAGCTATGATGTCGAAAGCTGTTTCACCTCCACCTTCTCTATACATCGTTCTTTTTCACTTGCTGATTATTTCGCATTTCAGTTTACTGGGAAAAATATACAAACTCCGTTTATCTCTTGCTACTATTTCCGGCAGGCTATACAGTTTCTCCACATCGCCAATAACACAATATTATTAGGCCGCCAAATACAGTCAGCCAGATGTCTTGTCAACGAATCGCCTTGTCCCAACGACAGATATGAACTAACCAGCAAACAAACGAAAGCAAAAACATAACCTTTCGCAAATATATGTGACAGGTGCAGCTGCCGAGTCATTTAATATCACTAAGCAATAATGTTGTGCCCACTGACCAAACTTGCCCGACAACGGTCTCCTGCAGCCAACTTCTTCCGATACAACACAGTTTAAGAGACGTGACGATATACACACTTGTCAAATAATAGCGAGCAATTTTCCAAAACTAAAACTCTCACCATGCCAGTTCCTTGACAATAGCCAATGTCTGGATATAACCACGCGATGGCACGAAGGACTCGCCGAAGCCGAGGAATGCCTGTACTGCTGATGTTACAGAAGCAAGCATTGCTTGGCATTGTCCGCAACAGATCCTACACACAGGCCACCACCAACATCTGCCTTTTCTGACGAGTATGTAAAACAGACATAGCACATGTGCATGTGAAGATGAAACCGTAAGTACAAACACCAAGACTTTGTACCCACATTAAATTTAATACAAATGAGGGACACATTATTCGCACAATGGGCCATGCCTGGTAGCTGGGCCTCACTGCAGACTAATAATAGTAATAATAATAACAGCATTTGTAGAGCGCCATAAAGTCCGAAGATACAAAGGCGCTGGTGGCATCAGGTTAAAACTGTCTGAACAGATGGGTCTTGAGGTGTCATTTGAAGGTGTCCACAGTACAGCGGGATCTAACGTCGGATGGTAGTGAGTTCCAAGTATGCGGAGCCGCAACCGAAAAAAATCGATGCTCGAATGCCGAGTTCGCGTTCTTGGGATGTTCAGCAGCGTGGCATCGGATGACCGCAAAGGATGAACTGGAACAGCTGTCTGGATCAGGTCATTCAAGTATGCTGGCGTTGAGGAGAATATCGTGGGCTATCACACCAGCCTCAGCTCTGTGCCGTCAGTCACCTCAAAAGGAAAGAGGGACACATTGATCCTACAGTCACTGAATCGTGTCACTTAAAACCTTTCCTCACCATCTGAAGTAAAGTAAGGAAAGTAAACCTGAATTCATATAGCGCTTCATCATGCTGCATCTCTAAAGCACTCAGTTATGGCCCGTGTGTAACAATGGGATCACACAATTTTGCCTGCCACCCACACACGAACCATACCTGGCTTAACTCCCCAGTCGCCATTTAGCTGGTACTAATGTACCTTGTTGTTATTTCTGCATCCAGAAATCATACTCTCTACACAGTCGATCCATTTGGCGCAATTCAATTTTTTTTCATCATCATATTATTCATCGCTAATGTGTGCACATATAATACAAAATGTACAAACACCAATAACTGCTGCAGACCTTTTCAATTTGCTTAGAAGTCATCAGGTGGTCGTTGGAGCTAGTTTTGACAATGATTTTGTAGCTCATTTCTGATTTGAGCTTCTTCTCGAGGGCACCGGTCGTCCGCATCCAGATCTGCGAACGTATTGAGTGCGGCACGCCTTGGTACATCATCTGACGCAGCTTCTCGGAACGTGGAAGACGACTTTCAATCTGCCACAGACACCAAACTGGAAACGTCAAGCAGCAGGTCATCACCAGATAGGACAATCCAACAAGATCAACATCTGCAGCAACTGCTTGACAAAGTCAAGACGGAAGAATGTGCAAAACTGGGAAGCAAAGTTCTGCTTGCCAAACTTATTTATTTATCTGCGACTTACAATGCTACATTATAAGTTCTGGTTGACTTGGAAGTTCTAACATCTTCCAGAATTAACAACAAAAATAACGCTGCGTAAGACTGCCGTCATTTTGTCACAAAAAAACATTAACAACGATTCAGTAAATTATATAATACACAACTGAAATCAAGTCTTCACCTGCACATAATGCAAAAAAAATCTCAGATACCCTTCAGTGATGGGCTTCAAGTCTTGGCTTAAAACTCAACTGTTTCACCTGGCTCACATAACAGACGTTTATTATATGACCCAACATCTGTTGCCACGGTGTCCGAGGTTACATTATAGCACAATGGTAATGTGCATATTATTATAGTTATTAAGCTAATCCATTTCTACAGCACTAAACCACGTCAAACTTAGCAGATAAAAGAAAAAGTAAGTATAATTTTGAATGAACTGCAGTAGAGATACACCTTGTCCCATGTCAGGTCGCCAACTTCGTCATTATGTGTAAACTCCAGGTAAGCCGTCCACTTCAGCCGCTGCTGTGGATCCTCCACAAATGGTGTGCTTAGTAACTTACTGGAATTCTCTTCTGGACCATCTACACAGACCCAGCAAATTGACGACTAAACTAACATATAAACAAAAACACTTTTCCATTGCAGAACAGTGCATATAATTAACTTCACTAACTAAACGTTCCTCTGTTAACATTTTCAGTACAGGGCTGCCAACTCTCAGACCAAGACAACCGACTTGGACCACAACTCCACCTGTAGGCTGCTATGATGTACACCCAACACTGGCATTTAGACTGAGTTCACTACTGTCAGTCCATTAATAACAGAACAAAACAGTGACTACAAACATTGTGATGTACAACTTCACAAAGTAAACTGCTAAAATAGGCTACAGTATAATCTGTCATTCAAAAATCACATATATCGACCATCAAACCATGTTCCGTCAATCCATTTTAGCTTAGTAACAAGACCTGTGGCCCAGAAAGACGCACTGTATGAGTCCTCCTTGCTGTTTCAAGATTAAGTTCATATATTATAACTACACATAACTGTAAATACACTGGATAACATGCAAACCAACTGGGATTTATTCATGCCATAAAGAACAGGTGTAATGCAAGCTCCTAGAGGGAGAGATGAACAATGAAGTGATCTATTCGTACCACCATATATACTTGCATGTAAACTGTTCCGCAATCCACATATAAGCCGACCCCCATTCAATCTGCTGCAATTCTAGCAAAAATTAGTGACTCGCATATAAGCCGACAATGAAAATCAGAGACGAATGAATACCATCTGTGCATTGATAATGCAATGAGCTCACGACAACGACTACAGCTAACGTGCACGCGACATTTTGGCTTTTGCCGAATGACGGCCTTGCACGGTGAGTGCTGGAATGATGTTAAGTTACAATGGCAGCAGTCTATGTGTGCTCCCGCCAACCACTGCGCATGCTCCCATGCACACACCTGCACAAGTAGGCCTAGTGACCTACTAAATACGGTCCATGCAGTGCTGACTGGCTGTTAAAGTATGGCTGTGTGGCATCCGCTTATAAGCTTACCCCCAAAGCTTCGTCTTCAAAATTCAGCCGAAAATTGTCGGCTTATACGCGAGTATATACAGTAGTTATGCAATGTTCTTCTGTAACATAACTAATGATACTGGCCTAAAAATAGCTCAATATCACAAGTAACGATGTGAGATGATGCAACAAGTTGGACCAATTACCTTCTTCTTCAACTTTGTAGCCAAACTCGTCATATCTATAGTCGAGCTGACCTGATGCATCTTCTGGCTGCACATAACAAAACAATCTTCTCTGCTTTTCACTGTCTATAATGTGTAGATATTCATAAGAAACCAACATGCTATGTGAAGAATTGCAGCCATGTCCAAAGCTACCAGCTTCAACTGCGGAAGCTGCCAAAGCTAAAAAAGCTGACAAAAATGTGCCCCCGATTAACACATTACCGGGTACTATTTCTCTATTTATTGCAGTTAATATATGCAGGTAGTAAATATTTCCAAACTAAATACACAGTAAATTGATAAAATTAAGTAAATATGCAAGCGACAATTATGTAAATACAATGTGAGCAGAAAACGCTATCTACAGTATCAATGCTGCATAAATGTAACAAAAAGTCTTGCAGCAGTGTTTACAACAAAGCTGAAGAAAAGCTGATAAAAGTACTATTTAAAGCTTGCGAACGCACCGGATTACTAAGTCGATGGAGTATGTCTTGTGGCCACATTGAGGGGGTAAGAGCCGAGAAAGGACCTCCTGGTGATGGAACAAAATCAGATACAAGCTCGGGCATGGCAGATGCACTGATACCGTCGTGACCACCGAGTGCAATATCGTCGTCTTCCTCAGAAAGTGTTTCAGCTGCAACAGAACCATTAGACGATAAATGCACATCCCTAAAACAAAGTAAAGTGAAGTAACGTGCATTTGTATAGTGCTTTATCATGGCGGATGGCGGAATTATGCGACGCCGACTATGCAGTGCGCGAGCATAATTCTGCGCATAATTGGGGCGCTTCCACATAATTAGGCGAATCCCGCATAATCCAACGAGCTGCGCATAATTCATCTTTTTCATCAACGATATTTCGCTATACATCACGAATTTAGCTCATTATTACAAATGTACACATTCCGTAACAAGTTCTAACAGCTAAACATTACATTTTCGGCTAAATAAACATAGTTTGGTGTTAAAAGTAACAGCAAAAAGGCAGCATGTATCACTGGGGTATATGACTGAAGTGTTCTGCAGGATATGCTTAACTGCCTAGAAACCGGGATCAGCTCTGGATGGTGTTGAATATTGGATTACCGTTACCTTTTACCGTTTAAATTTGTAATGGTGCATACAGTGCATGAGAGGTTTCACATCTATGCGCTATATAAAACTAACAGTAAGTTAACATTTTAACAGAAGTTGACCGGTTAACAGTTAACTAGGCTAATGCTAGCCCCTTGTTGGCCTTCATTAGTCTCTTAAAATTAATTACTGAAATCACAGCGCAGTCCTTTTACTCCAGAAACTTTACTGGTATCTCTCTTAATTCTTCTGCACAAGTACTTGCAGAATTAAAAGTTTGAATTATGTTAATTAATTTAACAAGCTTTTAATTTTTAAGTAAGAAAAATATGCAGTACATAGCCAACAAAACAGTGCGCATTTGCGCATAATTGGCAAAAACTCTGCGCATAATCCTGGAAAAAAGTGCGCATAATTTGCAGAATTATGGCACATAATGGCACCATCGCTACATGATAAGCACTCGGATGTGGCTAATGTGTAACAAGGGGCTCACACAGTTTTACCTGCCACTCACACACGAACCATAACACGAGGCGTGGCATAATTTGAAACGATAAAAATGGAGATGATACCATTGAAAGCATGCCATAAGGAACAGTATTCTGCTAAATCTGTGGGCAAAAGGACTTCGCCTAAATGCCATTCACTCTGAGTTGTATCCAATATATGGTGACAAGTGTTTTACAAGGCCAGGGCCCAAATTCACAAACAATGTCTTACGATTTATCGTAAGATATGTCCTAAGATTATCTTGAGACAAAAGTTATGATGTCATAAGATAATCTTATGACATGTCTTAAGTCAATTCACAAAATTTGTCTCCGC
>Ga0049105_1001381_pt1 | contig 10667 bp, 8 predicted proteins | sample WorMetvaBAHAMAS1_FD_61260 | JGI IMG/M metagenome (GOLD analysis project Ga0049105, IMG submission 61260) | Worm MetaG Olavius vacuus BAHAMAS.1 | ecosystem: Host-associated > Annelida > Digestive system > Unclassified | place: Germany: Marburg | collected 2013-04-09 | reverse complement strand
AATTACGTTACCGTAAATTACGGTAACGTTACCGTAATATTACGGTAATTTAAAAAGCACTTCGAACCCTAGTCATATTATAAGTAAATAAGCAAGTAGTTTCTTTATTTAGGTCTGACAAATGCAGATCATATCAACATACATACAAATACCATGGAACATAGGATGGAAAGTTCTCAACATATACATTAAAATGGTGAAATGATTATACTGTGTTATGCGGTTAGAAGGTTTTGAATAGTGACCGATTGTCTGCTTGTTTACTATGCTACTTCTGCATTGTCTGGTTCTTTAGATTTATTGTACACAACGACGACCATAACCCAACATTATCGTCACTGGAGAAGTTTGGCTCGGCGCTGAAATCCTTCTCACCTCACCTGATCGTTGTCAGTGGTCTTCAGATGCTGGACAATTTCCCGTTTAAGCCAGGTGTGTGTAAGTTCTGAAGTTTATCCATTGCTGCAGCTGCCGGCAGTTTTTGTGCACTCAGATTGACTGATTTCCGAGTTTTGATTTGATGTGTGATTCTTGATGCAAGCATCAGCAGTGGAGTGACGTATTTTGTTGTCACTGCGCTTGCTGTGGTCTTGCTAGAACAATGTCGGATTCTTTGAACTGTGAAACTGGTGTTTCATTTGTTAAGCAGATCCGATACATTCTATAATAGCGAGGGCATTTTAATTATCTGACGTGTTGTGATGCAGTCAGAAAAAAAGAAAATGATTTAGTTAGATGTGTGAATAACATGAGTTTTGTTTAAAACCTGTTGACTTTGCTGTTGGCAAAGTATGATGCCTCCAGTGCCTTGACACTGTTAGTTGGCTATTGAGAAGGTTATCCGACAGTCTCTGAAGATGCTGTTCAAGACTTTGAGGAATTACGATCTAAATTGGTTAATCCGTCTGTTATACTGGTTGTACCTGCAACTGTATTTTCTAAGTTCATGTTTTAAGCCTGACCATGTCCGTCTGTCAGTAGATATGTTATGTTGGATTTACAGTAACTATTTTTGCATTTTTTTTAAATTCAGCCACAACTCAAAAATGCAACTTTATTGCTACTGTCATGATATCATATGATGTTAGTGACACTTGTTTAGTTATGTTACTTTCATGCAGACATGCTGATGAGCATCGGATAAATGCCAACATCTGTTGTGTTTCCCATTTTAGTCAGTCCATCAGAAACAGGACTGTATTGAGCTGGGCTGGCTCGGTAATGCAGAAGTCAACAAAAACGGTTAAAAGTCGAGATGGAGTAAAGATAAAATATAATTTTAAAAGTGCAGTTTGAGATGGTGTTCAGACAGTTAGATGATATTATGCACTCAGGGAGAGGGAGAGAGTCCGTGACACAGAATGCCATCTCCCAAAACTTTGTCCTTATCTTTGAGACAACACGTAGTCAGTCAACTCAGTCTGTAGTTCTTCTGCTTTTCATTTAGCATCCCTTACATTTGAGTATACCTTTTTTAATGACAGCCATGTTTTTATTGACAGCTGTGCTTTAATTAGCTTCCTGTTACTGTTTTGTAAAACATGTTTTGGTGCAGGACAACGCCGAGAACGTTTGGACTCGTTGGCCAGCATTCTGTCTGGTGTACCACTGAGCACTCATGTCCATTTCGAGATGGCATCGTTTGTTCAGGCTGCCTGCTTACAAGACATCGTCGATACTGTCCTGTGCTATTCTGATTCTGTTGGAATGAACGAACAGGAATTGCCGAACTTGCTGAGTATTCTCACCAACGGGTCAATCACTGATATTTCCGATGCACACCCTCGAGTCGCGACAACGCTGGATCAGATGCGTGAGGTGTGGAGGTTGTTACGGAAGATGACGGAAGGTGGTCTAAGTGTGCGGCGAATTACGCGGCTCCACGTTCACACGCTGGCATTCCAGGCACTGTTCGTTGCAGAGAGCGATGGCGGAGTTCCGTCTTGGAAGAATGTCGGTGCCGCAGCTGCGCGGGCTTCGCTGGCTGCAAGTCGGCACACGTGCGGCGACTACAACGTCGCCATTTCACGATCTCGTCTCCTACTCGACGACTCGTTTTCGTCGAGTATTGAGCACGGAAGTCGGCGGGTGGCACTTGAGCCCGAGCAGCCTGTGACCTGCTGGAGGGAGGTGATGGATGATCACACTAAAACACAGATCTGCCTGGCACCAGTCCTCGTCTGTACCAACGTCGTCCAGACCGTTGGCGGCGGCGACAACATTTCATCAGCTGGCCTACTAATACAGCTGTAGATGCCGAGCTTTAATGATGAAATCACTGTTTTGGGATTTGTTTTGACTTACACTTCTGTGGCAGATTATATTTGCTAGGTTATTTCAGTTTTATTATGTATCCACCGTGTACAGTAGTACCCAGTTTTTTAATGTATTCTACCATAAAACTTCTAATAAATGCCAGAACACGGGCTTCAGAACCCCGCCGTTTATTTGAGACGCGGAGTTTGTCAGAACACTGACCTCAAGACCCTGGTGTCTACTACGTGTTATAATACGTTTGTTAATGTTTATTCTGTTGTCATCATCAACTAGAATCGATAGTGGAGTCAAATTACCACATTTGGTAGTGCGTAGAATGTTTTTGAGCATGGTTTTGTGTATGTATGGCCTATGTGTTCTGACTGTCTTGGCATCTATTAGAGACATGGTGTCTATTGGAGACCGGCATTTATTTGCGACCCGGCATTAGAAGTTTTACAGTACTTGTGTTCTAGCTATTTTCTGACAATTTATATGCATGCAGATGCTGCGAGTATCGTAATTCATTCCATATGATGCTAATTTTTTACAGGTTTGCAGCCTAAGTTAGCTAAATGTTATGGTGGCATCTCAATGTTGCTTTATATTTGGTGGCCCCATCTCCTCCAATAGACAACGTTTGAGCTATGATAGTCGTCTGGAGGTAAGAGGGGAGATTATCTGAACGGTATTGTGTACTGAAGTTGTGCACAGTCCTAAGCACACTTAGATGAGCAATTCTTACAGTTCTCTGGATTGTTTTTGTCTCACTGGGCCCGTTTCACTGTACCTAGATTCATTTGCGTTTATATTTATGTATTTTGTGTTTTTTTTCAAACTGCATGTGTGTTGTGTTGTAAGATGGTGGAGAAGACCTGGTGGGATTGAAGCCTAATCCTTACGACCCTATCTTCCTTCAGTACTTTGACACAGACACCGTTGGTTGGGTCATTTAACCCATAAAAGCCTGTCCCCTACATGAACAACGCGTATAATGTGTTTGGTGGGATGTTAAACCTTACTGAACTGGATTTATATTCGGTGGTGTACATGTGAGGGTTAACCTTCATTGACAGCAAGGGTTCACCTCATTCCATATGAACCTTGCAGATAATAGAAATCATTTTTATGTTTAGTGAACGTGAACGCTGGTTTCTCACCGTTATGATAATGTTAGTGACTTCCATTTGTTAGATGCACATGGGTGTGTGTGGTGTTTTTTGCCTATGATAACAGTGACGATCCTTTCCGAGTTGCTCCGACCTGCACGTGTACTGTCTTTTTGATAGCAATGTACCGTCTCATGGGCAGAAGTTGGTGCTAGTGTGGCGTTGTATTTAGTTTAGCCATCCCTAGTTGAATCGATGTGGTGTACGTTATACATATCACGTGTATATTTAAAACACATTGTAGATAGTGACACACTGAACACAGGTACCTAGACCCACCAGAAAATTGCGATCTTGCACTGCACAATTTTGATATTTTCCCGCGATTGCACAATTTTTGCGATGCAAATTTTGTTAATTTTAGTGCAATTTTCCGATGAATTTTGTGCAGTTTTTCCATTCTTCTGCGCAATTTTCTGGGGGACTAGACGCCAAAGTATTGTTTCTGTCAGAAATGTCTTTGCATCTTTATCGTTTTAGTTATGCGATGATGCTTGCGACAGCTTGAAAGCTCTGCATTGTTCACGCACAATATGTCCCATTCCGTTTTGCAACTTCATGTATTCACATAGTTTAGGAATTGTGATCTGTTTGAATATGTTGTACTGCCGGATGACTGAGCAAGAATACTGTCGGAAATTGTTATCACAGCACGATGTTTCAGTTTTGTTTTTTTAGTTCAGCTGGCTAAGCTGATGATATAACTGGTTGAAAAGATATATCTGTCTCTCTGCATGTGTGTGTGTGTGTGTGTTAATCAGGATGGCACAAATCATAACCGCTTCACATACATTTGTAATCCTGCAATGGGAATCCGGACATTCCCCCGGATATTTCCGCCAGACAATTCCCGCGGACATTTCCCCCACCTTCCAGTTTGCGTCGCTGCCAGCTGAGCGTCACAGTCCATGGGCTGCTTGTTTCTGTACACAGTGTACATAGTCTGCACTTACTGCATTATAACTTCAGGTGTTACTTTTCAGCCGCAGCACTGGGAGACTATTAGTTTGATTGATGCACTGTGTAAATTATTCCTCGTGTGTGTGTACAGTATGTGTGTAAACTGTGTAGTCAGTTTTTGTTTTTTTTCACGAATTGGTTTATTGTGCAGTACATTGGAATAGAGACGTACGTAATTTCGTTATAACTTGCACAACCATATTCTGTGTGCCTTGGTGGAACATTTGAAGTACACGAGTAATAATCAGTAAGCGTTCGAACAGTTGTAAGTTGAAAGCATTCAAAGAGTGCAGACTTCTGCCAAGATTCACCACATGTTGACATCATTAGATATCCTGTACTGATATTTCCCCTAGTGGCTTTTGGGATTTCTCACTCCAGTCAATTCTAGTTAGTGCATTCATGCGAAACACCTTCATGATAGTAGCAGATGTAAAATGAACTGATATTGCCTCCAAAATTTAATTGAAGATTCGTTGCACATATTTCGTGAAAATTCTTTGACAGCTGTGCGAGTAAGCATGTTGTCTAACAAATGAACCAGTGCATAAACCCTTAGCAGAAGTAATTACTGCTTGGTGTGTAGTGTCTCTGTTTTTGTTTGTGTTTAGGAGCTGATTAAGAATTCTTTATAGATTTCTTTTTCTATTGCCGTTTGGCTGAAAATACACCATTAGCAATGTCGTGTTCAGTGCAGTGTCATTTAACTGTTAATCCATTCCAGTTGTTAGGCAAGTGATTATTTGCTGAAAATATTTAATTCTTTTTCAGTGTCTTAATGCAGAAGTTGCTATTTAGTGTGATCAGTTTGCCGTGTTGGTGGAAGTGCATGGCATTTTGTTCTTCAAAGTAACGGAGGATATGTGTAGTAATGTAACATGTTTTTCAAATCTAGCATTGTTATATGCTACAAATTAACTTGCCAGGACTCAATTCTGGAAAAAATAGAGGTGGTAGAGCAGCACGCCTCCGCTCCTAGTTTGACTGCTGCTTAGAGTCATATTTTAAGAGACTTGTGTCAACAGAGGTCACAGTCTGAATTGGAGGGTGTAAAACCAACAGGCAGGCCAGCCACAGGTAACGTGGGAGGAGATAGCTGATAGATGGGAGGTCTGCACTGGCCACCCAGCCGTCGTATGTTGTTCATGGTTTTGCAAGTACGAGATCATTTGGATTGACTGTATTGTGGTCATACCGTGTGTTGTGTCTCAAGCAGTCTGTGATCTAATCAGCCGTGCCTGCAGTCTTCTGACTGAAATCGATGTGCGTTGGTTTTGTTCAACTTTGGCAAGTGACCTAATTGGAGCTGACAGTTGCTCACGTTAACACAGCGAGTATGATTAATCACAATTATACATTTTTTCGTGACGTGTGTGAAACTGGTGATGCAGGCTAATGTACGATATATGAGCCATCGTGCCCGATATGCATATTGGTCAAAGTGTTGCACGCTGGTGGTCCTATAGCAGTTTCGGTGTCTTGTGCCTGTTTATTAATGAAGGATCTTGTATAAAGGAATACCGCAGAATTTGGTTAAAGCCTGCACCGTTGTGGGATGGGGTACTGTCCTGGCTGTTCTTATTACGGCCATTACACTCGTTTGTACAAAGACCGATGGTGGTGGACAGCCCGCGGTCTTTCATTGTAAACTGGAACTTAACGTAAACTGCATAATATTTCGTGTGCACTGCTGTATATTTATTGCAATCATGTAATAATAATTACTGACAACGCTTTGCTGCTAGTATGGGAAAGAATAAAGGTTTGACTGCATTTTTTGTATTGGTTTATTATGAGATCTTACATATTTATTGACTGATAGGACTATATACAATTTGCTTTGTTTTTTGTTCAGTTTAATATTGGCTAGCTAGAAAGGCTTGAGTTGGTCCTAATCCTTGACAAAAAGTGAAATACAGGCAACTTGAAGCTGAGAGTATTAGTAGCAAAATGTTAACCTAAAACTTGTGGTACATTACATTTTCCATTTAAATTGTATTAAGCTTACAAAGGTAATATTATATCAGGGCTGTAGAAGTGGGTTACAAAAAAAACTCAAATCAAAATTTTGGGTTTCTTAGATTTAACACTCAGTCACAGCAGGAAACTGTTGCCTTTCAGTCTAGTTGAGTTTATAGCTGTGCACATGCAGGGGAATGGGTGTATCATCCATGAGCTATTCTTCGTGAATTTCTGGGTCATAATTTTGTGTCCGGTCATCACAAACATTAAAACCTAAAAACTTTTTCTAAAAAACCTAGGTTTTTCCCAGCCCTCAATTATACTGATTGTGTGATGTTTGTAATGTGTAATGCCTTTGTTAATGAACAGCATTATTGCAGTCCTTCGTAATGTCTGACAGTACAGAAGCAACATCCTGTCTTTAGCATATTATTCGACAGATACAATGCAAACACGGAGTTCCTAAGATATGTATTAGTAAACTGGCAATAAGGACCACAGTCAGCTTACCACAGCAGCATACGCCGTTTCAATTAGAATTACGAGGCACCCGAAAGTAACCGAATTACAGGTGTTGATTACCCACTTAACGTCAACATCTGAATGTTAAATAAACTAAAGAGTTATCCAGTTATCCAGTACACCAGAAATGCACTGTCAAAATCCATAAATTTTTACACACTGAAACAACATTCACGTTGTTATAGACAATAACAGGAAATGCAAATACAATCGACTGTCGATGTGATCAATTATTTATCAGAATGCAGCAAAACTACAGAGAAACTGATATATCGCGGAAACTCTTGCCATCAACTGTACAATTAGACAACTACCTAGACTGGGAATGTATGACGTAAAGCAGTCTACATGCATATAAAACACTGCAAAATCGCACGAGGCAGCAAAAATAGAAAACGACACATTGCAAACGGATCATTAACGTGTTGAGTACACCGACCTGTGGGTGACTGACACATCTATCACAAGTGACCTAATGCGTGACCACACAACACAGCCATCATACCAAATTATAATGGACAGATCATATTCTTCTGGCCCATGTTTATGAAGTCCATAATGCAGCGTTGTTGAGTGGAAACTGTCACTACCAGTGCAACTGACTAAACAGAAAGACTCGTTTCTGAAATAACCTGCACGTGGAGTGGGACAGTGAACAATTAGCTCGTACACTGTGTCCGGATAAACAGTGAACCCTCAGAATATTGTCAATAATTGTGTTAAACTAATGCTGCCATTAATATAACACAAATGTCCAACAAATTTCAGTAAATTTTAAAGAAACAGTCCAAGGTCATGCATTTGAGACGGAGGAGGACACGTTGAGCAGCTGTAGTCAGACTCATTGTCACTGATTCCAACAAACAAAGCTTCGGTGTTGGAAACTATACTTTCAGTGATTTATTTCAAGTGTTAATAAACTTTGAGGTCGTTTGTTCGCTAAAATACAAGGTCAGTTCTAGTTAACCGGTTTTAGAGCTTGCCTGTCTAAACTTTCAACGCTAACAATGTTAGGTTTTGTCAAAAAAATAGCAATTTCTTTTGGGAACCACTTTTTATCTGGACACAGTGCAAGTGAATTTACTGACACGAACGAAACTGGTCACAAAAAATTACCACTCACAACATACGACTATTTACCTTTCATGTCATCATTTTATGAATAACTAAAATAAACCGATGAAACATTTGGGGGTGTTGCAAACAAAATCTACTGTTTAGCATGACACAGAACAGAACCTACAAGCTTTCTTAAATACTAGAACGAGGTATTCTTAAACACAGAAAAACATCACATCAGTTCAACTCAATTCAGTAACATCTTAACATGGAACAACACAAGAACGTATATACGCTAAACGTGAAACATTCAACATAACTCATGTGACACTAACATATGATAATCTCATATACCATAACATACACTGCTACATAGAACTAGCCTATTTTTACGACTTATTCGATGTTATCACACTCAAATTATTATGTGCCACTACATCATGGTCCGCTTTACACAGTTGTAACACAGAGATGGAACTTACAGCAGATGTAATTTTCCATTTTCAATTTGTTTTGATAAGCAAAGCACAACAAAAATGGATTCATTCTGGATGCCATATCTGACGAGGTTACTATTGCAGTAGAATGGGTACAGAATGAATTTACTATCTGATAAAACAAAGGCATAAATGGACCGTCGGTAACCATTAAGACTTGTGGTGATGACGTCTGCCCTGTACCAACTGAATCTAAAAAGCAAGGAAATAAAAATTAAAAGAAACCTACGAACTCAGTGAAATTTGGACACAATCAGTTCACTGCACATTGCGGGGATTATCATCAAAGCCATTACTATGGCTGATAGTCTTGCGGAAAATCACATTGCTAGTTGCAGGGACTGCCAAAGGAAAATTCAACAGATGGCAGGGACTCTCAACAGGTTTGGCAACAATTTTAGATTCCTATAAAATCAAATATGTTTTCTAAGGATCACATAATGACAGTGAATAAGCACTTAATTTTATGTACTACAGTCAGAAAATGTATTTACTGTAACCGAACTATACGCAATCAACCTAATAATATGATCACTAATTCGGATACTGATCTGCATCCAGATGTCTTGATATCCGTTATCTAATTCAGATAAACAGTTTTAAATGAAACATCAAACATAGTACTGAGACAACTTTGCTGTCCTCTCTTAACGCTAAACCGTGCCACACTGCACGGGTAAGTGGTGATCCCCCGTTCTCTAACCAGCACGTAATACGAAATATCAATCACCACCTGTATGCTTCAACTTAAACAGCTGCACAGTGAAACAAATTATCAGACAGAAAAGACCACAGGCAATGCTGCAGTTAATTATGCAGAGGTTATTTTGATGACTACAGCTAACAAAATTTAAACACTCAACCGACATAATTCAGAATATGCTTCTGATGAAAAACTCTCAACACTGCTGGTTTGGGGCCATAAAAGTCGTCTGCAAACAATCCCAGCCCAACGCAGTTCACAATTACACCTGGTCGCATATACAGCAAACATTTACATTCAACACCAATTACGTTAAAATAATTTAAAAACCAATCGACCAAAACACACCCTTCAGAACGTGGCGCAAACATACACGCAACTACATACACATCAATGACGGCAATTTGTTCAATGACATCAAATTTTAAAGAGTTCTAAAGAATAACTGACTCTAAAATAAAGACAATAAATGAAATATCACTAGCATGAGAGAAAATGATGAACAAGATGTTAATTTGAACATAAGGAACATGGCATATAGTATACAGAGAACATCTGACAAACCAAAACGTGCACACACTCACAGTCTGTTAGTATACAGTGAAAAACCTACTACATTCACTCATACTGAGACAAAATTACACCACGCACATTGAATCAGTAACAGAATTGAAGATTTTTCTGCGGCAAAAAAACACATTTTCTGCAGCGGCGTTTGTTGTTTTCCACAGATGGCCATATACCCTGCAACTGAGTTTATGTAAACTTGATTTACTGGTCTTGATTTATTGATTGGTCTGACACATAAAACTGATTCGGAATGCCGAGAGATTATGAAGTTCGCAGTGTTAGCACTCTTTTCCATTTCACGAACGAATTTCCGAATTCGGTATGCAGTTTGTCATGTTATGCCTCTCAAGTTACTTTCCACCGCAGAACACTAATTCAATGACACCGAGACATTTGCCCAAGTTCAACAGCACAACTTGAAACTGTGCATGCCGCACAAAATCACGAGTCCTAATCATCGACAGATATGCGGACTCTGATGAATATGACAGCATATTCAGCACAATAATGTATTAGATAAAATGAAATCAACGCAACATATCTACACCTACACAAACGGCGTAAAATAGTCACACTCAAACCATGAAAAATATCTCCGTCAGTAGCCAGAACAGTATGCTGATATAGTTACGACAGAAAATAACTACAAGTTACGGAAAACCGATACAAGGACGAAGCAAGTAATGGTCCTGCATATGCCAAGCAAGGTAGCTGTCGCTACTACAACCTGTTTAGTAACTCGATAACGAAAGATAGCCTGAAGCAAAAACATCAGCTTAACAGAAAACTCCTGAACTGAATATTGAGAACAATCATCATGAATATGTAACAGCGTGTTACTAGTAACAGCCAGAGCCTTCAATTAGAAGAGTCTGGCCAACTGTGGTTCCGGCACAGTGCCGTATGACGTCACTACTGTGCCGTAAGGGACGCCATCTTGATCCCTAAGTTGACAGAAGTGACAGGCTG
>Ga0049105_1001380_pt1 | contig 10668 bp, 2 predicted proteins | sample WorMetvaBAHAMAS1_FD_61260 | JGI IMG/M metagenome (GOLD analysis project Ga0049105, IMG submission 61260) | Worm MetaG Olavius vacuus BAHAMAS.1 | ecosystem: Host-associated > Annelida > Digestive system > Unclassified | place: Germany: Marburg | collected 2013-04-09 | reverse complement strand
CCCCCCACTGTACCCCCCACTATACAAAAAGTGGGGGGTACAAAAAAAATTTTTTTTGCTCGCTTCGCTCGCAGATTGTACCCCCCACTTTCAAATTTGTGGCGCCGCCCTTGGCTGGAAATGATCGTGACCTTGGATAAAAATGAGCCACGAAATCTGAGACATTTCGTTGGCCCAAAAGTTCGCCAATTTTGAGAATATAGGGAACACTTCCCGTTTCATTCCGAAGATATTCGCGCTTAAGTTGTCATGTCGTCGTAAAACCACTCGAAAATAGACAGTTTTGGGCCCCACGTTTCAGGGACAACAACCTCTCAATTTTGGGCAACATTTTCACATCTGGCTTACTTCTAAACATGTAGCAAAGTTTAGTTGAGTCCCGTTCGATGACTTCCGGCTTCCAAAAAAGGAAGAACCGGAGTTAAAATATAATGGCCTTCCAATTTTATCATGCGCGTGGGCGGCCATAATACATCACGATTTCACGACATACAAATACGAACAGATTGTCATGCGTTGCTATGCGAACAGCAGTGTAAGCTTAGGCCTACAGCTATTAATCAAAGCGTCATCAATTTTTCATCTAGCCTACTCATCAATGGGCTAAAGTAGCCATGCTTGCGCTAAATTAACGATACACATGTATAGCAGCATAATCTTGGATCAAACTGTCATCAAAGACGTGCAAAAGTAATACATTACACATATAGACAACGAGTTGATTTTCTACAGTGTACTGGTTCACTTTTTGACAGAACATTCTCATGCACACTGTGTATTGGACATGATTTCAGTCAACTTACTGGCAGTGATGGGCAAACGTTATCTAAAAATTGCTAACTAATTGTTTGAATATTTTAGTTACATGTAAAGTTTAACTAAAGAAATTTCATTGACTAATTTTTTTTAGTTTTTAACAAAGTACGTCAACCAAAATTATTCGGAGTTTGCAAATTTGAACTTCATTCACACTTATTACCCTCCACTTTGTTCACGCTGAAAGCCTCCAGATGATTTTATTAGTCCTGTGTCCGATCATTGATGAGAACTGACACAAAAATAATTACAAATTAGTTGTAAAAATTTTAACTGATTGTTTTAGTTCATTTAAATTTGTCAAAATTGTTAGAAAAATAATTTAGCTAAAACTTTAACTAAATTTTGTAACCGGTAGAACAGAGTGTAGTTGAACAAAAAAATAGTGTTGCCCATCACTGGTTAGTGGTTACCGTTACCGGTATCTATTTTGTAAATTTGTAACGTGGTTTATTGTTTTCCGAGCATCAATGAAAAGCGACAAGATTCTGGCAACAGCGTTAAAAACTTATTTCACTAGTTACCTTACAAAGCATGTTAGACTACCAACATGACGCGTTACACAGATTAAAATTATTTACAATCAAACAATATTAAAAAGCATATAAATCACAGCCATCAGGTAGGTATGCTAGTTCCGTAGTTAATCGCAGAATCAATGATAAACATGTTATTGTCTTGTTTTACAAAGACAGCTGAATGTTGTGATGGTTGAACATATAAACATAATCACATAATTGATTACATTCATCTCCTAGATGTAATCAGTTTTCATGCTATCGTCCAAGAAAAAGCTTTTAAGTTAGTATTATTATACTGTACATACATACAAAGTTTCGTCATAGGTCATATGTTTTGCCTATGGGTGGTAATTGCACTAATTGGTATGATATAGGCCAAGTGCGCAGCAAGGGCACACTGTGTTAACCACAGAGAAATAGCGATGTCCGCAAATTATGCAAGTCACTGGTTCGTTTCCATGGAACAGTCAGTCACACACATTATCAAACACATTGGTAACATTCAACAACTGTTTAAAGATCTGACTGCATGAGACTGTCAATGAAACACTTTCGAGCGACTTCTTTATCTCACAAGACACTTCTATCAGTAGCAGAGGCGTAATTACGGAAAATGAGTCATGTAGCTTTTGCAGTAGAGGGTACTTTTAAACGGTAAATATTAAAGCTTTAAAAGGTGACAATAAGCGCTGAAAGCCATTTGAGGCCGCCCGTCCAGCCAGTCGTTCTCAGCTTTGATCACGTGGCACGCACCAGCCTACCAAATTTCAGCACACTCGGACAAAACATGGCTGAGTTACTGATAATTTTACAAATTTTCCCAGCGGGGAGGGAGTGTTTTGTCCCGTAGGTGAGAGGGTCGCACTATGCGAGATTTGGGGGACATAAGCCAATCACAGGCGCTTCCAAACGAATATTTTATTGCTCTGTTTCAAAACTACAGTAACTCGAAGGCGACGTGGGATGAAACTCCAGGCCAAATTTTACACTTTTTCATTCTCTCTAAAGTTAGGAAAGGGATGTGTGAAATATCCGAGTCAGTTTTTACAGCGCGTCAGCAGTCCGTATTGCTCGCAATGCAGACCACTGTTGTACACTGTGTCCAAGACAACAAGATGCTCAGCTATCGCAGACAGACCGCGCTGCAGGGTGCATTAGTTTTGGCCAAACTTGGAAGACTGAACTGGGAGACTATTTTACGGATATTATAGGTTTATCTTCAACCACTGTGACATAATCGGCCTGGAAAGCTATCGAATTACGTGAAAACCGCAAAATAATGGCTATTATTCAAGGTCTGACAATGACAAACATTGTCACATTCGTCAGCAGTGATTATTGAGTCAGTATCGAACACACACAGTCACCTTGCCGTGCAGCCGTTTGCTAGTTCGTGCGTTAGACAGTGGCCTTATTTTCGGCTTGTAGATACGCCACAGCTGGGAAGCAGCGATATTAGATAGCATTAAAGGGCGACTGAGTAGAGCCATCAGTTGTCTCCATCACCAGAACTTAAAGTCGATGCCACTACGCTGTACTGCGACACCGAATCATCCTGCCCCTGCATTGTATACAGCAAGTCCTATAATAACCGCCAGGAGACTGAGAAGCGCCGCACCACCGAGAGTCACGCTGAGTAAGATCGTGTCTGTCTGGCTCATTGACAATGAAGACTCTTGCTGAACACGGCCAGTGCGTGGAGGTTCACGCGTAGAAGTAGGTGATCGCTGCGTAGTAGGAGGACCAGGTGTTAAACGAGGAGACACGCGAGTTCTCGTTGCTCTTGAAGTGGTCGGTGGACCCGGGGTTGAAATTCTAGTTGTTGACACCGAAGTAGAATTTATAACAGTCGAAGGCTTGGCAGATTCAGTATGTGTCACGCTAGCTGTAAACAATGTAGGTGAAGCAGAGAGCGTTGTCTGAGAAACAGACGATGTCTGAATACTCATAGCACTAGTTGATCTTACACTAACATTAGCAATTGTGGAAGATGTGTCGACTTTGGAGAATGTCTCTGGATATAATGGTGGAGCGGCTGTTACTTGCGTACTGGAAGTTTGATTTAACGATGAAGTCGTGGCCATAGAACTAGATACTGGAGTTAAGCTAGAATCTTTAGGATGGACAATAGGAAAGTCGGATATCGCCGAAGTAGCATTGACTGTGCTGGCAGATTCAGTATGTGTCGCGCTAGTTGTTGACAATGGAGTAGAAGAACGTAGCGTAGTCTGAGAAATAGGCGATGTAGCACTAACATTCCAAACTGTGGAAGGTGTGTCGGTCTTAGACACTGTTTTTGGATGTAATGGTGGAACGGCTGTTAGCGGAGTGCTAATGGTTTGGTTTAATGATGAAGTCATTGAAGTAGATGATGAAGTCGAGCCAGCATCTTCAGGCAAGATAATAGGAAAATCAGATACTGCTGAAGTAGCATTCACTGTGCTGACTGATTCATTATGTGTCACTGTAGCCGCAAATAATGTAGGTGCAGAAGGTGGCGTTGTCTGAGAAATCGACGATGTCACACTGACATTAGCAACTGTGGACATCGTGCCAACTTTGGAGAGTGTCTCTTGATAGAACGGTGGAACATCAGTAACTTGCGTACTAGAAGTTTGGTTCGACAATAAAGACGTAACCATAGAAGTAGATGCTGGTGTTAAGCTAGAATCTTTGGGAGGGACGATAGGAAAATCATCCACCTCGGAAGTAGTATTGACTGTGCTGGCAGATTCAGTATGTGTCGAGCTAGTTGTTGACAACTGAGTTGAGGAACGTAGCGTTGTCTGAGAAACAGACGACGTAGCACTAACGTTAGCAACTGTGGAAGGTGTGTCAAACTTTGACACTGTCTCTGGATGTAATGGTGGAAGTGCTGTTAGCGGAGTGCTAATGCTTTGGTTTAATGATGAAGTCATTGAAGTAGATGATGGAGTTGAGCCAGTATCTTCAGGCAAAATAATAGGAAAATCAGATACTGCTGAAGTCGCATTCACTGTGCTGACGGATTCATTATGTGTCACTGTAGCCGTAAATAATGTAGGTGCAGAAGGTGTCGTTGTCTGAGAAATAGACGATGTCACACTGACATTAGCAACTGTGGAAGATGTGTCGACTTTGGAGAGTGTCTCCGGATATAACGGTGGAACATCAGTAACTTGCGTACTAGAAGTTTGGTTCGACAATAAAGTCGTAACCATAGAAGTAGATCCTGTCTTTGGATGTAATGGTGGAACGGCTGTTAGTGGAGTGCTAATGGTTTGGTTTAATGATGAAGTCATTGAAGTAGATGATGGAGTTGAGCCAGTATCTTCAGGCAAAATAATAGGAAAATCAGATACTGCTGAAGTAGCATTCACTGTGCTGACTGATTCATTATGTGTCATTGTAGCCGCAAATAATGTAGGTGCAGTAGGTGTCGTTGTCTGAGAAATAGACGATGTCACACTGACATTAGCAACTGTGGACATCGTGCCAACTTTGGAGAGTGTCTCTTGATAGAACGGTGGAGCAGCTGTTATGTGCGTACTGGAGGTTTGGTTTGATGGCGAAGTTGTAGCCATAGAAGTATATACTGGTGTAAAACTGGAATCTTGAGGAGGAACGATAGGCAAACTAGATACTGTTGAAGTAGCATTTACTGTGCTGACCAATTCAGTATGTGTCACTGTAGCTATGGACAATGTAGGTGAAGAAGGTAGCATAGTCTGAGAAACAGACGATGTAGCACTAACATTAGCAACTGTATAAGACGCGTCAGCTTTCGAGAACGTCTCTGGATATAATGGTGGAACAGCTGTTACGTGCGTACTAAAAGTTTGGTTTGACCGTAAAGTCGTGGACATAGAAGGAGATCCTGGTGTTAAGCTAGAATCTTTAGTGGAGATAATAGCAAAATGAGGTACTGCTGAAGTAGCATTCACTGTGCTGGCAGATTCAGTATGTGTCACTCTAGCCGAAGACGATGTAGATGAAGAAAATGACGTTGTCTGAAAGATAGACGATGTAGCAGTGACATTAGCAACTGTGGAAGATGTGTCAACTTTGGAGAATGTCTCTGGATATAATGGCGGAGCAGCTGTTACTTGCGTACTGGAAGTTTGGTTTGATGATGAAGTTGTAGCCATGTGAGTAGATCCTAGAGTTGAGCTAGTCTTTGTATGAGGTATGATGGGAAAAGCAGACATTGTTGAAGTAGCATTGACTGTACTAAATAATAATGGCATAGATGACGTATCACCACTACTAGCTGATTCTGTGACGTTGTAACTCAGCGTTGATCCTGAGCGCAAAGCATCGGGCACTGGCACTGACGTTGAGGTGGAACTGCTAAATGAGGTCAAGTTAACTAATGATGCTTTTGTAGGCAATGAAGATGTCCGGAATGTAGTAGTTGACATGGGGGACTTCACGTCAGTTGTTGCTGCAAAAGTGGCATTTGTGTCACTGATTGGGAATGGCTTTGAAGGTACTTGTAGCGTAGTCGTAGTTAATTCTGAAGAACTAAATTTTGTAATTGCTGTCTGGCTAACGTTAGCAGTTGTCGAAGACTTAGAATCGATCTCACTAGCAGCTGGTAGTGAAGTTGGTGTTAGTTGAGCAACGGTAGACGTACTAGCAAGTGGCACACTGGCTGTAGACGAAGAGATCGGAGAAGTAGAAGACTGAGTGCTTGTTACAGAAGGACTTGAACCACGCGTGGATGATGAAGCCACGACACTGGTTGCTGAAGTTGATTTCAAATCAGCAGCTGGTGAAAAGATGACAGCTCCAGCAGTGGTAGCATTAATCAGAGATACCGTAGTGAGTGCAACTGACAAACTAGATGTAGGCGCAGATTGTGTTGATACGTTGTGTTCAAAACCCGACGTTGTGTGTAATAGTATCTTAACATCTGTCGAAGGCTCGGCAGTAGGCCTATGTGTGACGCTGACAGTAGACGGCGATAGCGGTGTCTGAGAAGTAGATGACATATGAATGCTCGTGGTACTGGGCTCCGATTTTACACTAGAGCTTGCAGCTGTGGTACTAGTTGAAAGTGGTGTTGTAGAGCGGCTGGTTATATAAAAACCAGGCGTTGGTGATCTGTGTGTTGTTGGTAAGGTAGTTTGACATCGCGAGTAATTTCTCGGCAGATCTATTTGGCAAACATCAGGCGGCGTATAACAGACAACCAACTGGCCAATAGTATTGAAAGGGAAGCGACACTCTGCATTGTCTATATAGACGTCTTTCTTCAGTTGACGAATCCACACTAAATCACAGTTACAATTCCACGGATTTCTAGCAAGAAATAAATGTGTCAACTTCGTTAGATTGTTAAACTCGCTTTGCGGCAAACTTTCAAAACTGTTATTGCGAATATCTAATACGGAAAGAGATGATGAAAGCGATGCAATCTGGCCTGCAGTATTAAACTGTCGAAGTGAATTGTAACTCAAATCAAGTGTTGTCAGGATCGGTCCACACTGCTCTTCTTCACTCGCCAAAGTATTTGACAAGATTATACGATTTCTGGACATGTTTAACGTGTTTACGATAAACACAGTTTGCCAGACTGGTGGCGACATGACGGCAATTTCGTTATTTGACAGATCAAGTTGGTGGATGTACTTTGCACGCCTTATTGTCGTTGGCGACAAATCACGCAAGTTGTTCGAACTGAAGTCGACGAGTCCAAACGAACCGATCAAACGAAGATCACCAAAGTTCAACAAATTGTTCTGCCGAAAATCTACCACAGCTGATCTGTCCTTCGAGTTGCCAAATATTGCTACTGACGGTAAAACAACCATGAAATTGCGAGAGACGTTTAGCGTAGAAATTCTAGGTAAGCGTCGTAACTGGGCTGGAAACATTTGAAGTCTGTTGCCGCCAAGGTTGAGAACTTGAAGTTTCGGCATATTTGGTGGAAGAGTCACAGATGTCACGTTGTTTTCGGACAGGTCAAGAAATTCCAAATTCTTTAGCAAGGATAGTGCGTTAACCTGCGATAGTCTGTTGCTAGACAGATCTAAATGTTGGCAAGTTTGACGCAGTCCAGCAAACGTGTCGCCGTTTATGTTCTGTAGAATATTTCTCCCGAGTGACAATACTCTTACGTTGTATAGGCTTTGAAACACGCGATCTGGGATGAACTCTATCTCATTGCTATCAAGGAGCAATTTACGGAGTTTAGTAAAGTTTGAGAGAGCAGAAAAGACAGCTGAATTCAACCGGTTACGCTTTGCGGAAAATGTGCGCAAAACGTTCACCATTGGTGTTTCTGCAAGATATGACATGTCTTGTAATTGGTTGTCATCCATTGTGAGAATATGAATGCTGATTAGATCGGAGAAAGCTGTTAGGGACGTCGAGTTGAGTTCGTTGCCCGAAAGGTCTAGTTCTTCCAGTCTGCTAGCAAACGGAGAAAATGCATCACTCCGAATTATTTTCAGTTTGTTTTCATTCAATTTCAGACTTGTTAGACTGTGAAAAGTTCTCAATCCAAATGCCAGTGTGTCACTACGAAGTCGATTTTGTCCAAGATCGAATGTGCTAACTGACGTTGAGCCACTATAATCGATACTCGAGAGACTGTTGTTTCGTACAGACAACGTAGTGAGAGAAGTGATTACTGGCAATAGTGCTAAGCTGGTGAGATTATTTGAGTCGAGATAAAGCTTAACCAGTCCACTAAGACCGCTTATTGCTCGCAGCGCCTGGTCATTCAGTCTACTCGAGCTCAGGTTGAGAGTTCGCATGGTCTCGATGTTTCCTATCCAGCTGTGCGTGATCGATTCAAAGCGGTTTCCATCCAGTCGCAAATCACCCAGTCGCTGTAATGCAGAAAAAGCTCCATCGGCAATTATACGAATCTGGTTACTGGAAAGATCCAGGGAAGCGAGACCCTGTAGGCGAGAAAACATCTTACTTGTGACTTCTGTTAGACTATTATGACTCAGCGACAGGTGCGATAGCGTGGAGAACGTGGAGTAGTTGAACGTGTTGTCGAAGATATGCTCGATACGGTTTTTAGCCAAATTCATTGACTTAGTTATCCACATACCTTCGAACGCTCTTGGGTCGATAGACCTGATTTTGTTGCTGACCAGTGATAGAGTTTCGACAAACAGTCCACTAAAGTCCTCAGGTAGCAGTGCCTCGATAAAATTGTAGTCCAGATCCAATTCGTCAAGTAAGGCAATGTTATAAAGGAGGTCCGAAGGAACTTCAACTAAACGGTTGTGATTCAGAAGAACTGTGGATAGATCAGCGATGTGCTGGAACGCCATCGGGTCAATAAACTCAATCTCGTTGTACGACAAGTCAATATATGTGAGTTGAAGATTAAAAAAAGCGTTTTCGTCTATCCTTCGAATTGTATTTCGTGACATATCAATCTTAGTCAACGACGGGCCATTCCGAAAAGTATTCGGTGGAATTTCGCTCAGTTTATTATTGGAAAGATTAATAGCCTCCAGTTCGGTGGAAAACGACAAAAAATCATTGGCTTCTATCTCCGTAATTTTGTTGTCCGACAGATCGAGCACACGCAGCTGATTAAGGTCGGCAAATAAGCGGCTGGAAATCATACTGCAGATGCTGTTCCCTGACAGAAACAACTCGGTTACCGACGTCAGACCTCGAAGCGTTCCATCTGAGATGGTCAGATTGTTCCCAGAGAGGTTCACTGTAAGGAGTGTCGTCTTGCTAACGAACAATTCATCAGAAAGTTGTCGTAAAAGGTTGTGTGAAAGATCGAGCGACTTAAGCGCAATCAGCGGCGACAAAACACCGACGTGAAGATCACTTAGACGGTTAGCAGAGAGATTCAATGTTACCAAGCTGTGCAGTCCTTTCAGGCTGCTTTCATTCAGGTGCGACAGTCGATTCCCCGACAAATCAAGTTCGCGAAGTGATGCCAGATTTCGAAAAGTTTCGTTCGCTAGTGCAACGATGTCGTTTCTGTCAAAACGAAGCTTAACGAGTTGTTGTAAACTGTTGAATGAGTCCCAGGGGAAAAATGTGATTCGATTGCCAGCGAGTGATAACTCAGTTATCGTCGTCGTATCAGCCAACAGCGCTCGTGACCACCTCGTCAGCATGTTGTCTTCGATCTCCAGTCTTGTCAGCTGATCGAATCCATTTAGTACACCACCTGGAAGACCGCTGGTCGTTATTAGGTTGTTCGAGAGAAGGAGTGAAGTCAGAGATGCCCGGAGATCAGAAAAAATGTTGGCGCGTAGCTGGGTGATGTAGTTGTTTCGAAGGTCCAAGACACTGAGTGACCTCAAACCTGCAAACACTGTGTCCGGAAGATCTCGAAGAGAGTTATTAGCCAGGATGAGTTCGCTCAGCACCGATGCATCAAAACCTGAAAATGCTGCTGGGTCCACAGAGGTCAGGCCCAGATCCGACAGATCAAGGATTCTAACTTGAAGTCCAGCAAACGCGCGTGACTGGATTGTCAGTATTCTCGTGTCGCCTTGAAATGACAACGATGAGAAGACACTGGATGATGGGTTGAATGTTGGCATCTCTGCTCGTTGTCCTATATCCACACAGGTGATGCTGTCGTCATGACAGCGGCATGCATCATCCGCAGCCGGGCAATCGTCTTCAGTCTGAGCATAGACGCCGTGAATAAACAGCAACAGCAGCAGCAGCAGCAGCAGCAGCAGCATCGACTGTTGCTGTAATGATAACATATTCATCACGAATGTCAGCTCATATCAGCATGAAACCTGCAACAATTTAACATTAACGGTTATTTAGTTACAATAACCAGTAAATTTATCAGTCAGTGGCCATATACCAGTATATTAACTGAAAAGATGTCGAAATTTCACCACCGAAGTACGGGTAAATTTACCGTGCTGATAAATAGGCAAGCGCATATTTTAAAATATTAACAGATACATGGTTACTAATTCATAGATAATTAGGCCAGTGGATATAGCTTAATCATAGCCGATAATAGTCACTTTCGAAAATTTTTCTGCGCTTTTGGCCAGTAGGCTTCAATAACGCAAACATTAAACAGTGAAGAAAGAAGCCAGAAAGCTAAGTCTCAAAACCCAACAAAATTAAAACTTGGCTTAGCTGTCTATCATGCTATAAATAACGTAAGAAACAAGAGTAGTCGAAGAGGGCAGATCTACGCCAAGGCGGAGGCTGACGACTTCCACAGTTTAACGAGAACTTCGTTGTCCAAAAATACATCTCTTGTAAAATTTTCGTGAAGATCCGAGCAGTATAGTTCTTACGCGAAGTTCATAACAGACAAACAAACAGACAAACGCTGGCTAAAACGTAACCTCCTTACAGGAGGTGATACCTCCTTGCAGGA
>Ga0049105_1001379_pt1 | contig 10673 bp, 7 predicted proteins | sample WorMetvaBAHAMAS1_FD_61260 | JGI IMG/M metagenome (GOLD analysis project Ga0049105, IMG submission 61260) | Worm MetaG Olavius vacuus BAHAMAS.1 | ecosystem: Host-associated > Annelida > Digestive system > Unclassified | place: Germany: Marburg | collected 2013-04-09 | reverse complement strand
CCCCCCGTACATTTTTCTCCTCGGAAATTCACCCCCCCCCCCAATTTGCGTCCCGACTAGCTGAGCTTCACAGCCCGTGGGTGGCGTGGCGTATAAGAGGGCGTTGTACTGGCGACAGAGAGATCGCCGGTTTGACTCCCGAATGTTTCGCTGTCGTATAATTAACGACAGCGGGCAAGTTGTTCACACACGTGTTTCTATCACCAAGCGGCGTAATTCGGTACTGGCGAATTAGCATTGACGTTATGTGACTGTAAATAGGATCGCAGGCCGCGAGGAAAATAACGGCAGGGCAGTCTACTGCAGGGTTTATGACTCCACGATGACTGCCTAGAAACCAGGATCAGTTCCGGACCCTTCGCTCTGGTTGAATATGGGAGGGACGAACTTTAACTTTGTCTTTTACCGACAATGTTACGATTGCTGTTTCGCGACAAACTGTCCAGTAGTTGATGTACTGCCAACCGAAAACAAACTCCGTACGCGGACGAGTCGGCGGATTCGTTAACTGAACTGCGGACCGTAAGTGTGGAAGTCCGGTGACCGAGCCATCCCGGTTGGCTGGCATACGCCTACTGTTGCTCGGCTGCAGTTACAACGTTTCAATTACGACAACAGCCGGCAGCGCGGGTCGTGGCGCCTGCGTTAATTTGTTGGGCGAGCGAGAGCGCAATATACTAGGAAGGTTGACTCCACACTCAAAACGATGTCACGACACGGGAACCGAAAATAAAGGCGCATCATTTAACATTGAATACTAAACGAATGCAGACATGTAACGCGGGGAAAAGCTGACGAGTAGCCGGCTTCGTTTACCACACGACATCGAAACAATAACGAAGGAATAAAAGTGAAAGCTGTGAAACAAACTACGTACATCGTGGTTTGAAGTAAGTAGATGTTTGAGGGTTTCAGGGTATACACTGTGTGAAAGTCATAGAGTCGTCGTTTGATCGCAGCTTGGCGATATAGCTACTACTGTATTGTGCTCACTTCCCAGCAAGGTCACACGGTCGTTGTTGATTTGAATCCATCACTTATTTCCAGGGCCACTCTTTTGGGACTTCGACAAAATCGATGAAAAACTAACTAAAGGGATAATTGACCCTCCCCTCCAGAAGCGATAACAGTCCGTATCAGACTGCCGATGTTCCAGATGCACTGTACGTACTGTGACACTATCGAAACTTCAGTCTTCGGAAACGCACAAATTTCAATTTGAATTTCACAGATTTCCCGGGACGATGCTCGACTCGACACCGATTGATTTACGAACTTTGGAGATGCGTTGATTAATGGCGGACTTAACTACTTGCTACAAATTGTTAAATGGTCTAACTGATATTGATTCTACCAACTTTGTCCTTGCATCTACCAATACACAGACTAGAGGAAATAGTTGTAAGCTAAAGAAAAATCACATACTGAATATTCGCGATGCTATAGTATGTTCTATAATCGAGTCATAAACTTCTGGAATAAACTGCCAGACAGTGTTGTGTTAGCCGCCAGTAGCGGCGATTGTCGAGTTTTGTGGTGAATGTTAGATTTGAACATTGTTCTGTCAACTAGATTTTTTCTCTCTCTTAAGTATTTCATTTGTTGCTCTTACTAACATTGTTTTATGGGCACCTGCTGGCGGAGGTTGCATCCTCCCTTGGTGTCCGGTCCAGCGTTTATTGCGTTTCTGGACAAATAAATTGACTGATTGATTGATACTGCTTGATGATACACGTACAAGGATGTAAACAGTAAAGATTATTGCGCATGGTTGCTACGCAGCACCGCCCCGCCGAGAATCGAACCCGCCACCCGTGAGTTTGACGTCGCGCTGCACAAGTCGTATTGCAATATAACTGTGCAGACCAGCAGGTATACATTGACGCATTCCGGCGATACTTATGAATATTAATTGCTTTCATAAGTGCTCAATACACCATCACTAACGATCGGTTACCTGGGGTGGTGGGGTCGCTGGAGGGGGGAAACGTCCATTTAACGACGACTGTTCGTGAAATTCAAAATCAGTGAATTGCCAAGCAGCCTACTACGCTGTCGGCAATGGTAAATGCTCGACCACCCGCTGACTGTGCAGATTCGAGCAGTCTGCTCTGGATTTGAGCTACATAAAATTAGCTGCGCTAGTGTACCTGGCTATTATAAACAGGAATATGTGCTGCCTCAATGTTCGACAAGATGCGTGGCCAGCCTTAACTTTTAAGATTGGAGGAGGAGGCCATCAAACGAATCTTTGACCATGAAGATTTGATTTCTCTGCAAAATATTTAATTCGTGTCTAATGCTCTGTAAAGAACGTTTTCAGGGTTCTGGCGCACTGAGCAGCGGACGCGAGATTTTGTGGTGCACTTATGCACAGACTGCCTAGAAATCGTTGGCAAAGATCATCGATTATATTGGAAAACGAATAGCACATAATTTGTTTACATTGAAAAGTGATCGATTATTCACTGAGAAAAAGACACTGTAATTTAAAAAAAATACTAGAAACGGTGGCGATTAGCGATGCATTGCCACTTGAGGCAACGATTCCGGTCAGTCATACTCAGCTTTATTTAGGAAGCTCATAAGGCACCCGCCTATACCAAATGTCAGCGAAATCTGGCAACGCACGGCTGAGTTACAGCGATTAATCGAATTTGATCGCCCATATTAAGTGGATTCTACCTGGCACATTTTTCTCAGAGTTAAACTGAACCGAAATCTACCAAATTTGGCGAGAACATAGCCAGTCGTCTATGCTTAGCAAAATTGTTTTAGATGGCAGATCGAAACGAGAGCGACTCAAGGGCGACTTGGGCAGAGAAGCGAGGTTAAATTTCGTACTTTTCACCCCTGTAAAATTTAGTGAGGTCGAGGGATGGGTGAAATGTCCGAGTTATTTTTTTTGTGCCAGACCTAGGACCCAAACTCTTATATTTTTTTGACTGGGGCTTCTCTGCGGTTTGGAAGATCAGAGGTAGGTGACAAAAAAGGATAATGGTTAATCGTATGGCATCAGACCATCGTCGGACGGCCTGATGATTCTAATTTCGAACTTCTGTAGCGCGTCTGGTTGGGTTGAGTCCCTAAATCAGTGGGTCCGGTTGGATAGGTTAAAAGAAAAATGGCAACGGGCCATCTAGCGTGAGGACGGAAGACAAGCCGCATGACTGACGATGCCGTCCTATCTCTTCCTATCATTTAATTGCAGTGATGCCTGTCACACCTTGAGAGATAGGCATGCGATGCGACAGTGGTTGTGCTGTAACGGTAGGTAAGCCCTATACAGGTGTACATACGCGCAGTCAGGTACGACACACGACGCTGCGGTTCTCATTAGCCGAGCGCATGCATGTAATCGCTACTTGCGTACCCGGATATCGACGACGTCACGTGACATGTCGACGCAGAGGCGCCCCCTGCCGTCACGCACGCGACAACGGAGACCACACCGTATTATTATAATCACGCCAGCCACATCACACACCTATGACATTATCCCTAGATGTTTCTCCGCGGACATTACCCCTCCCCCCGCCGGCTGACACTACTTAAAAATGCTAATTTATGATAAAGGTTTGCCAGGGATGTTCAGGTCTCGAGGCCACTTTTTTGGTCTCGGTCTCATTGTAATTGGTCTTGGTCTCGGCCTCGGTCTCATGAAGTACTGGTCTCGGTCATATATTGGTCTCGTGGTCTCAGATCGATTATTTGCTGACTGTTTTGTGTCTTGTTAAGAGCCTGATGACTGTAATTTTGTATTTCATATCTGGTCATTGTGAATATTATACTGCAGAAATCGTCGTCATCGTCGACTATTCATCGTTTATTATTTCAGTTATGTAAAAGAGAAGAAAGCATAATAATTTGTTTTACTTTCACATACGATTGAATCGACTGTAGACTAGTCTCGGTCTCGGTCTCGTAGTTTTTGGTCTCGGTCTCATAACAGCTTTTTGGTCTCGGTCTCGGTCTCTGTCTTGGTCTTGCACTCTCTGGTCTCGGCCTTGGCCTTGGTCTCATTATGTTCTGGTTTCATTAACAAGCCTGGGGTTTGGGTTAAGTCAGGCTTAGAGTTAGGAAGCATGCAGCCAGAGAGAATGTTCGAGGAGGGGACTTCCAGTGGGGGAAATGTCCTATAACGGCGCGTAATCCTTATCATTGCAACACAGACTCAGAGAAGCCAGACCGCTATCGCGCTGTCGCGTTCATTCCGATACGTTCATTTATAGTAATAGCGACCACGTAGCGACGATGCTGCACACGCTGTTCGAAAAAAATAAAATGCAGCAGGTGTGTGGGCTATGTAAGTAAGTAAGTTTATTAATATTCTAGCACATAACAATGCTATATTTCAAAAACTATGAGCTAAACTTAACACGAAACATGCAATCAGTTAGGACTCAAACAAACACAAAATATAGAATACAAAATACAAAATGTAACATACATGTCTGACGGGGCATTAAACTGTGGTTAAGTGAAAAATATAAAAAGTTCCTAGAAAAGTTTTGCAAAATGAAATTAGTGTTTTGTTTTATATGTAACCGCGCCTGCAACAGAAATAAAAGGTTTAGCCGCACAAAAGTATTTCAACTTTTGCAAATTTTTTAGACCATTGTCAAATGTAAAAAGTTTTACATGTATTTCAAAAATTTACACACCGTGGTTACATTTAAAAAAGCTTATACATCCAACGCTGTGACTGATTGGAACGACTTGGACTTATGAATATTTTCCTTACCTTAAACGATAAAATTAGAAAGCACTTAAGTTAAAATCAACGTAAACAATATTCTTCGTCAATGTACGCGGCATTTTGTTTTGAATATGAACTAGACTAAAACTTGCGATATCAAGTATAATCAGCTTGTTCAAAGTATACCTGTTCAAAACAGCCGTTAACGCATTGAAGGCAAGGTGTCTCCGCTATTTTTACAGCATCGTGAATATTCAAATTGGTTAAGATATGACGGAACTATTGTCGAAAAATACAGCGCCGTGTTTTTTTTTATTTCCTCGTACTTAAGATCTCGACTTAAGCATCCAGATGCGTATGACTAATTGTACGTTTAACTGTAAAATGTAGTCAACGCACCAGAATCTCTCGACAACGGACTAGAGATATATACAAATACAGAAAAATTAAATCATCAACACCTAATCCCTTTAATCGTTCATTCCATTCCCACTCGTCCCCTCAGAATTTCCATCTCACGCAGACTAAGCTTAGGCTTATCTGATGCTGTATAATTGGCGTTACCATGATAATCTAAGCATGCATCCAAAGTTTGCATTTGAAGGAAGTGAATGTTGAATTCACTTGTTGCTGTGAATGCACCACAGAAGGCAAATACAGCTACGTTCAGCGGGAATCTCGCAAATTTTGTTTCCATCACCACGGGAACCCTGCAAAATCAGCTTCAATCACCGCGTTATTTATGCGGTTTCTGCGGGATACCGAAGATTCCCACCCCACACGAGTCTGTAGCACAAACGCATGTGTTGTCAAATTCACTGTATATATTTGAACGGCGACCGTCAGACAGCGGACGTTGTAGACCGCACCACGAAGCCTCTAAACGCCAGTTTTACTTATCAGTCAGCTATTTAAGAAAACGTGACTGCTAAATAATCCATATTAGTCTATGTTTACAGATTTGAAATGTTTTCCAGTCAGTCGCATCGCTAACACGAAGAAAATTCTACTTCTGATATATTGATGCTGCGCCGTCACTGTCAACAGTCCGGAGTCGACTTAAAACCTTCCTCTTCCAGCAATCATATCTCGATCTTCTTATCTGAGTGTACATTTGGCACCACAGTGGTCCTTGGAGTGATTTTAGTTACTTAGGCCACACTAAAATTACTGAACTGAACTGAACTGTATGCATGGCCTTTTGTTGTACAAGCTCTTGCGGAGAAGCCACTTAGAATGAACCGACACCACAGAATTAGAAGTTCATACGCAAGTAGAACATTTCAGAAGACAAACTTTCGCATATGACCTGGTTGGCTCAGTCTCCGGACTTGAATATGTAATATAAAACGTTCGCGTTAAGCCGAAGCTAAGCCTATATATTAAACCACGTGATCAGAATGCGATCAGAGTTGATCGACGCAGTCAACCGGTTTCTGCTGTTCGATTCAAAATCTGTATGCGTCTAATGCACGTCGACTACGTTCAGCGACAGTGGGAAAGGACTTCTTACAAAGTTCGAAACATTCAAAATATATTAGTTCGTTCTCATGTAAAAACATGCTTTTTCTTGTTGATTTCTGTTGTAAATTTTGCATGCAGTCTCCAGATCGGTTACTAACTTTTGAGCTCACACTGTAGTACACCTGAGAATATCTCAACGACATCATTATCATCAGCTGTCCTCTTAGTGCTAGCTCATTCAATCTTCCCGTCATTATGTCTGCGTTGTAGACTGTGATTGTTAACACCAACGCTGGCGATCGCTTCTCCTCTCTGGAAACAAGACACAGCTTGCAGAATGGTCTCAATTCGCGGTCGAGTACTTTTTCTCGGTAATCTCACCTAAGGACACAATATTACCGTCCTTGGAAACGAACTTACTCTAAAACCGCCATCTGGCGAATGGATGTATAGATAATTATGTCGCCTGCCCGTCTCGCACTTGTTAACAGGGCCTCCAGTGCAGACAGAGCTTCGGTTTTTAAGAAACTCTGGAATCTAATTGCTCGCTGTTTTCAGACTTTTTATGTCATTAATCTACTACATCCGCTGGGTCTTCTTTTTGCATTTTCTGTCTATTTTACCTCACAATAAAGTGACAATTTTGTCATAGTGAATATACGGTCGATAAACGGCGACAGCAGAGACGACTGAAGTCGTCTGACTGGTTAACTGCACTCACCTGTTCGTCGCCGATGACGTCACAGCATGCCGCCAATGAGTCCATGGCGGGCACCTGCGAGCCGTCCACCTTGCCGACTGCCGCCGCTCCGTCATCCACCGCCGGCCCGCCGCCGTCCCCGCCGCTCTTCATCGCTTCGTCAAACGCTTCCGTCAAACCACGTCGACCGTGCGTCCCACTGCCCCGCCGACGGCGGCTTCCGACGTCTCGTCCTCCCGGATAATCCGACAGAGAGGCAGTCTGATTAGGCCGGCGGAAAGATATAACTCTTTCTCGCAGACGTTTTTCCTATTATCCGCACTGGACCGTCAGACGCTGCAGCTACCAAGCGGATGATGACGATGATGATGGGGGCAGCGTCGGCAGGCTGGATGATCGATGACGTCAGATTAACGCGACGGCTGCGACAGTTGAACGTCGACGTCGACAGCGACAACGTTGCAGTAGTCTAGACTGCAGCCGAGTGGGGCTGGCGTAATGAATGATCTGCAGAGAGCGGCGTCGCGCAGTAAGTAGCAAGCAGATCAGATCGTCCTACTCAGTCGCATCGGCTCGCTCGCCAGGTAGGCGTGGTCGGGCGATCGGTGCGCCTTGCCTTCTATGACTGCCCAGTTAAGCCAGCAAGTAATTTCGTAGCGGCACGTCAGCAGATAACTCGCCATTATTGCCATACAAATGTTATACAACTGACTACATGTGAGTATAGGATTGAGGGTCATTTCACAGTCTCTCCTGACATGAGCCAAAGGCCTTAAATTTTGCTGTTGACACTTTTCTATATTTTTCCGGCCACGTAATTTCCCAGCTCGCCAAGCGAATCCACACCAAAAGTATATCAGAGGTTTGGTCCTAGTTTCTAGTTAAAAATGGCAAAGTACGAAATTTGGCGTCGATTTTCGACTCCTGTCGTCCTTGACCCGTTCTCGTTTCAAAACGGGAATAAAAAAAATCTAAATTGTAAAATCTTTAACTAATTAAGCAGCACCACTGAACTCTCATCAGAAACAATCGAGCAGTTTGAATACAGAATGGGCTCACGTATACGGAGATGACTTCATGATTAAAACCGAGAACAGCTGGCGAGACGGGCGGCCTGGCAATGCAGCGCTAATGGTTACCTGCTCTATTTAATATTAATTCCCCTAATTGTTTCTTCGTTTTATTATTTTAGGTATCTATGGTTGTGTCGTTTGTCAGTCTATGCTGGCTTCTTTCACAACTTTTTACGCAGGTTAACTTTAGCGTATCATATGAAGGGAAGATACATGAAAAGGCGAACGCATTTGAAATGTGAATAACGACCACTGGAATTTAGTTAAGTAAAACAGCAAACATAAACGTATAAACTGCGGTTTATATCACACACTGGCACGACAGTGCCAGAATGTTTAAGGACGAAAACGAAAGTCATGGACATCAATGGAAAAGTGAGAAATTCGATTCACGCTGTCCCCAAAACCCCTGAACCGATGGTTACTAAATTTGGTAGGGGTGATGACGTCGAGGACCACTACCATGTGCAAAATTTTATTGCGATCCGATTAAGGGTTTTTGCTCCCTTCCTCTCCATCCGCACAGGCGCGTACAAAGTGACTCGCTTAGTTTTTTGGGGGTACGGGGTTCTGGCAAAACCGTAGCCAAGCCCCTGGGAGTTGTCCCATTTAGATGAAATTTGAGAAACAGATGAAAAATCATAGAGAAAACAGCAAATATTAATGCAAAAAAACGTAACAGTTTACACGTCTTTTAAGTCTGACAGCAGCAAACTCGCGGAACTAAAGCAGCAAATATTACAGAAGATGATATTACTTCGCAGCACAGTGACATTTCGGCGATGTGCTAGGAAGTAATATCATCTTTTGTGATATTTGCTGTTTTAGTTCTACGAGTTTGCTGCTGTCGTCCTTAAAAGGCGTTGTAAACTGTAATTTTTTACATTAATACTAATTAACGGTGACATAACAATATTAAAAAACAGCATTAATCACAAAAGATGATGCTACTCAGTAGCGGAGTCTCGTTAAAATTTAGTCAGTTAGCAGTTGCAGTTCTAGGTCGCAATAGTCGAGTGTACACGTATAAATGTTATGCTGCTGTGCTTTTATTGTACCAGATTCCTAATGTCCGATCTCGCTGGGCGGTCCCGCCAAAATATATCACATGTTGGGACGTAGGTTGAGCTTGAGAATACACTCAACAATTTACCGATTTCTCCTTTAAATTTTTCCGCCTTCTCTAGTTGTGATTTTTTTTGTATTTTTCGAAGTGTCATTTATTGCCGCTAACTTAACAGTATCCGCCGCCTCCGCGGTCCTGCAACACTACAATACTCATTGTGCTGCCCGCTTAGCGATCAATCTTTGGCGAACGTAGCACAGTCTGTCTGTGACCACGTTTACGACGACAGCTTACATAATAATTGCGTGCCACAACGACTTGCCGCGGCATAGCCCGAGTCGACGACAGACTCCGGCGGTAAAACGTGCAACTGCAACAGAAGTAACGATCGGCTTTGGCGTAAAAAGAACAATAATTATTATCAACGTCCGGCAGCCAGTGCATCGTGACCACGTTCTCCTGTCGCCAACGCCCTAATTCCAACATCACGCACATTACTACAGGTACACGTACAGGTGTGCCGATTAACGGCATAGAACAATTTCGAGTTAATACAGAGACAACGGTTTCACATAACGTGACTTATTCCATTTCGAAGTTAAGTTCTGCTTTAGCCAGAATGTTTACCCAATAAGCCCCGAACGTGGTTATTTCAGACTTTTTAATGCATTGCATCTTTCCTAGTGTTTTTTTTTATGTTTTCGTAGGTTTTAAAGATTTTTTTCTTATGTTTGTGTGTCTATTTTTTGTGTTTTGTATTCTGTGTTTCTGTCTTGGCTGCACTTTGTGCGAAATAAACTATATATTGTATTCTTTCGGTGATGCACATGGCGCTTTCGCGTTTTAATAATATTTCCCACCCGCTATTTTATTGAACTATCGAAAGTAACGATAAAGTAACAAGTTCCTTTTAAAATATAACAGTAAGCGTATGTTACTTTTAAAAAGTAAGAAGTAACTGTAACAAGTTACTGCTTTCGCGTTTTTCCAACCACGCTATTTTATTTGAAATGTAAACAGTAACGATAAAGTAACAAGTTCCTTTTAAAATATAACAGTAACTGTAATATGGTACTTTTTAAAAAATAATAAGTAACTGCGACAAGTTATTTTTATTGAATAACTCATTACTGTAACAGGTTATTTATTAAATGCGACTTTCCCAACACCAGGCTGCGGACTTGTCGATCGATGGCCAAGCTTGACTGTACAATAAACTGACTGAAGTCTGCTTCACAGAGTTTAATACCTGTATTCGAATTTATTTATTTTCCTGGATTAGCCCGGGACAAACGCCTTCCACGTGATAGCTTAGACTGGCAAACGTTCGAATAAGCTATAATAATTGGATCGTGCAGTCTAAATCTACATACAGTGTGAGTAAAACAAGTAGCGGCTGGCTGGCTGGCTGGCTGGCTGAATGTTTCACAACGCGTCACCTTCAAAGTGTGCATGACTGTCTACAAGTGCCTACATGGCTTGACACCGCCATACCTCGCTGAACTGTGTGTGCCGGTTGCCGATGTCGGGGCGCGCCGTCGGCTTCGTTCGGCGAGCCGGGGTCTCCTAGACTTCCCTCGGTTCAACATGTCAAATTATGGCCGACGTGCGTTCTCGTTCGCTGGCCCTCGTACCTGGAACTCGCTGCCGGAATACTTGCGCCAAGCTCCA
>Ga0049105_1001378_pt1 | contig 10676 bp, 7 predicted proteins | sample WorMetvaBAHAMAS1_FD_61260 | JGI IMG/M metagenome (GOLD analysis project Ga0049105, IMG submission 61260) | Worm MetaG Olavius vacuus BAHAMAS.1 | ecosystem: Host-associated > Annelida > Digestive system > Unclassified | place: Germany: Marburg | collected 2013-04-09 | reverse complement strand
CGGACTGTAGACGCCGTAGTAGCGTATCAGATATTCCGCACAGGAGAGAGTTACAGTAGTCCAGGCGCATCGATATAAACGCGTGAACTACCGTTTTGGCTGCATCTTCCGTCAGCGACCGTACGATGGACGAAGCTGGCGCAGGAAGCAAACGCTGATCGACACATGGAGCTGACATGCACAAGCTGACAAGTACAGGGAGTACTGAAATTAATGGTAGGGGCACTGCGCCCCTATACCACCTAGCGGGTGACGTCATATCTGCAGCTGTTGACCTTGTCTATATTAACCTGCAGCCTGAATATGAGCTTCTTAGCTCGACTCGTTTCCGAAAATTCCAGAAGTTTGGAAAAAATTGAGTTGGGGCACTGTCCCCCAGCCACCCTAAGAAAAAATTTCTACACGGGGTGAGGGTCTGAGTTCTTGTTTATAGCTACCTGCGCGTCAGATTTGACCTTCCTAGCTCCATTAACTTCAGAGATATAAACGGTGTCCCAAACTGAGGGGCCCAGAACCCTTATTGCGGGTCATCCTAGAGGGTCCAAAGTTGTACCATTGGATTCTACGGTATGCTTTCCTATTAGTCATTAATTGTACCGAGGCCGTATCTTGCACCGTTTCCGAGATATAGCCTTCGACGGGTCCAAAATCGATATATTTGGCCACCCCTCGTGCATTTAACCTCCGACGGAGGGGTTTCCCTGGGACGATCTCCGTAATATTTTGCCTTGAGGTCAGCGGATGGCTAAGGTACAAAATGGCATAGAAACATTGCCGAAAATTTCAACCGGCTGAGTAGGGCGCACGAACGTTACAGACGACAGACAGACGGATTTGCGATAGCAAATACCCGTACGTAACTTAATCACGTTCGGGTAGAAATTGAGTTTTCGGCTTCTTATATACGTATATCACAGCTACCATACGACAGCATCAGCTAATACGCGATAATCTAACAACGCCGTAGGGCTGACCGGCAGAGTTTAACCGAGGTAGTTGTCACTGAAAACGTTTATGTAGCCTAATGTTGGCCCGTCATCAAAACCGGCGGGGCACTCGGATTTGGCGGAGGGGCACGGCCCCCTCTGGCCCCCTTGGCTACGGCCCTGCTTACTGGTAACTATACCATTCCACAGTTCACAACGATGGCTAAACAACGAATAACGAAAGTTACGAAACAGAAATTCCATATGTCATGCAGCACAGAGCGGAAATGAGAAAGTTTCTATTTTGTGCCGACGTAGCACCGTCAGAAAATCCTGGCTACGCCCGTCAAATGTTACTGATGTGTATCTTGAAGTGAACCAACTCACTGAGTAATATAAATACAGGCGTGCGTGTCTAACGTAACAGACACGATAAGCAAACGTTACGCTAACGCTGTGTAGGCTACTGTGCGTAGGCTATACGATAAAACTTGTCAACAAATGTGCCACTGCTACGCACAAAAAATAGGCCTACAAGCTCAGTGCCTGGACTTCTTCGCTACTCTGCAGTTGCTAATGCCATGAAGCTCTGTTAGACAGTTTAGCTGAGAGTGACAGGTAGAACACTTGCAGCCGGCTACAGCGGGTGAGCGACATTCCTTGAACATTTCCAGAGCTGTCTACTGTCTACTGCAGCACTGCTACTTAAACGTAAAAAATTTACTAACCCTATTCCTAACCATAACGCTTACCTAACCCTAACCCTAAATTGATATCAATAGCAAGCTATTTTACATTCATGTAATGTAACAGGCACAATGCATGGACACCTTTACTAGGTGTCCATGGCCCAATGGTAGCCAGCCAGGGGAAATATGTGCGGAACACGCTGTGCGGAACCCGCTTCAGCTGCGTTCAGTCATCGCGTGAAGTTAACGCCTACTTGGAGTCCAGCAGCTGTCTATCTGTAGCGTTTGTATTCTCGACTCGACCACACACGAAACTTATTCACTTACCGTCGGTCACCGAGAAAGAACGGTAACGAGAGCAAGGACGGAGAGTAGGCCCTAGATTGGCGATTTCGCTAGTCTCAGGCAGCAATGTTGTGAAATCGGAATCGTCTGCCAGGCGCTCGCCTTTGGATGCAACTTAAAAATAAGCCGACACAACTGTGCAAGACTTCCGAGTAAAAAAATTCAGTCCGTCGTTCACATATGTTTTATCCCAACAAGTAGGCCTAGCAAGTGTTGTACAAGAAACGGCCAATCGGTCGAGCAGCTGCGATTTGCTGTTTTTCAGCTGACTGACCTGTATAGAAACGATATCCAGATGTTTGACACATTTCCCAGTGAGTCGGCGGCGGCATTACGGCCGTATCTCTTCTTCACGACCTTCCCTTCAATCGCGGCTCGGCGGGATATCGGAGCGGTCGCGATACTGTAGTATTGAGCCAGGGTGGTCTATGGACTGAGGCCATCGCTTGCTCTGAGAGTTGACAACACAGGACAGCGTGCCAGGGCATCGTGCGCACACGACTGTCAAGCTGTTGCAAGACGCCAGTCACAGCACGTGACTGTGGTATTCTATCTGCTTACAAATGCAAAATATGATAGCTAAGGAGCCACGTAAATGTTCTACTATCGCACTATTTGTCCATATCGTTTTATACTTTATATGATTTAAATTTTGTTATTGCATTTAAATGTTCGAGAAAATAATGATAACGTTTAAGCCAACGTGACGTCGCTAACGAATTCGCGCACGCATGCTGCGTTTCACAAAGCACTGCAATCATGTGTTTCAAGAGAGATAGGCGATTTTGATGTCATTTTGTTCCAAATTTACTGGAGTATATAAGTGCCAATAATTATTTTACTGTAGAACTTTTTGACATAGTTGTTGCAGAAATAAAGTGGTGCAGTTTTTGCCACACAGTGTATGCTCTAGGCTGCTCAAGCTGCGATTCATCGACAGACGCATTTATATATCGGTCAATCTAACTCACGAAATATGCGGGAAATTTTTTTCAGAGTGTGACGTGAGCCACACAAAGTGTGCAGCACGCTTTGAAAAGTGTGTAATCCGAATGTTTTTTATGTAACTATTTCTAAAATAAAAACAAGACGTCAAATGCAAAATTTATTCACGTGAGGCCATTCTCAGTGCTTACAGTGCTCATAAGCCCTTGGGCGGCTGATGCTTTGCCCCGAGACCCGCTGTGGAGCTTACAGTGCTTCCTAAGACCCCTTAGTTGGCAGAGAGGATGCTCGCTACCCTCTCCAAGGACCCCACGCCGCTTTCGGCATTCGGCCTCGGGCTTCAGCGCGGATAGATGCTCCATACATGTGTAGTCCTCTAAATATTCACTGGACGGGGTGGTTATGCTGCATTAGACTTGGTGCATGGTACTGTCATCCACACAGGATGTACCACATAATACTAACGCCATTAAAGGTCAGACATCAAGGTCATGAGGTCCAGCATACCACTGGGTCCTCCTGGCTGTATGTCCAGAAATGCAAGGTCGTAAATATACAAATTATGTGTATAGTTTCTTCCGTAGCTTGCGTACCTTGCGGTATCATTTCTAGGGCGAAAGATGTTCAGAAACGAGCTGAACGAGTGCATGTGCATGTTTCACGGTTTTTGGCTGTCCATATACACAGTGAGCCGTGGCGTTGACGATGTATCCGTCCAATGCTACTCTAGTCAGCGAAGAGATTTTTAACTAATTCGAAAAAGCCGTAGAATAATAATAATAATAATAATAATAATAAGCTGCATTTATTACAGTCAAGTCAAACCGCTCAACTAACAGGCTATCACGCAGGAGTGGGACAGCAACGAGAAGTCAGACACGACCCTTGTTTAAGTTGTAAAATTACACAAAAGTAGTAAGCTGCAAGCGATTCAGTACACAAGGATGGCGGCGTATCATCTCGGTCATCGTAAAGGCCGATGCTCTTGTTCATTCGTGGTTTGTGAGTGAGTGTGCACGCTTTGATGAATGGAGCTAATCAATCAACTTTTACTTCACGCTTAAAATTCAGTCCTGGCTCAGGCATCAGTGGGTCTATTCGTACTTGTGAGTTAGGATTGTGGATTTCGACATTTCATCATAAGCTTGGCGAGAGATTAGAAGATAGGCATATAGTCAGTCATGTTGGGATCGTTCGAGGAGTCTCCGAATTAGTCGAGTAACAGGAGTTGTTTACAGCAAATGGACAGAGAGACAGACAGAAAGAAGTGTTTTCTATTCATCTAGTGCATATAACTGAAAAATTTCTGGCCTAAATAACAGAACACGTTTTCACTATTTATGTTTCATGCCATGTGTTTCTCTTCACGTGTCAACCTCGTCTCTGCTTACCAACGTCTTGCAGGTGAGAGTGAGAGAGTGACATGTGTTCCCACGCTGCCACTGCACCAGGCCCTGTGCTAGTTGTGGCGATCTTCATGCAGGGATGCTGCCTTGGTCGTTGCGTGCCCCTAAGGACAAAGTTCGACTCGAGTCCTGGCCTTGGCCTTGACACCGTGTGTTTGCCGCAAGCCTTGAAGTTAGATCATGTTCAACAATATGCTGAGCACCACCTGAAACACAGAAGATATAGCTGGCTGCATATTTACTCAATTATTTTCCAGTTCGTTGAAGTATTAATTACATTATTAGTATCAGTTGTTCTTAGCAGGGCTGTTGTTCTTGATCTATTGGTCCTCGCATGTTCTTGAGGACAAGTTTGAGTCGTTGCCTTGAGAACTAAGTCACTATGATGGCATGCTTGTTGTCCGTCTTCACGGTGTTTCACCGTCGCCACTACGAGTTGGACCACCCTCAGTCCAGTGCCTCCCTGGCGACCCTCGAGCGCACACCTGCACATCTATGGCTAAATTCGTCCGACCACATAATTGCCTCGGGGTCATCACGCCGTATGATTTATTTTATTATACGCGAATGTCAGGCACTAACTAGACGGCGGGCGGTCGCTCGGACGCTCTGACGAAACCTGGTCCTCGTCGACTGATGAGCTGCAGATGTTGTTCTGCCGCTGACAAGCCGCCGTGGTGACCCTTTCGTTTCGTCAATGGTGCCGCTGATTTTTTTGTAGTAAGGTCGGCGGCGTCGGTTACGTACTGTAGGCTACCGGATAGCTCGATACCAGACCGCTGGCGAATAGTGTTGTGCCATTCACTGTTCGATCTGATTGTCAAATAGCTTCGGTTAGCTTCGTTCGAAATAAAATCGGAAGTTTGATTCAGTCTCTTCGCAAAAGCAAGCGTTAATTTTCTGACAGAAAACAACGTGAGCCTCTGAATTTTAACCGTATTTTTTCACTTAGTTTTCTGACATTTGCTATTGACGATTGATCGTTAAAAATTAACGATAAAAAATTTAGTCACAAAATTTCAATTAGGGTCACATCACTGAGTAAATCTTATGAAGTGAACGACAGACGACTGGTGCTGTCAACAAACTACGATCATCTCTTTCACCAGAGACCGACCGTCAACACTGTGGTTTCTTTCAGAGACTGGTGGAAGAATATTCAGTAATTGTGTCTCGTTGCGAAAACAGTTGTCTTAGTCGATTTGTAGTGTTTGGTTTTAATCGACAATAACTGTTAACTAGGCTATCGTTAAGTTTTGTTGAGACTCGGATCAAACCTAACTATTATCTTCGGACTTTATGACGCTATACAAATGCTGTTATTATTACTATTATTATTATTAATTTCTCAAATCGTTACGAGTCCTAAGATAATTAGTACACATTACCTACTCTCCGGCCCATTCCGCTACACACGACATACTGCGCTAACTGAATCCAGCTGAATCGAAATAAATTTAGCATCAGTCGAACAGCACTAATATTAGCAAAGACCAGACTCCGGCGTGCAAGCAGAAGCGCCTGTGTAGTCCAGTTATTTACTTTTTCGTGTTGCTTTAGGCCTACATGTCTGATTAGAATCATCTGTGTCTACTCTCTACCCTGCGCGCCGTGGCCTTCAGTCATGTAGCCTACTACAAGTCTATCCTCTGACTATGAACGGCGCCGCGGTATACCGCAGTCTCCAGTCGCGTTGTCTTTCAATAACACGCAGTAAAAATAAGTTTAAATTAAACTGTGTGCTAGGGGTGCATAAATGCCGCACGCTGCCATCATTTTTAGCTATTAAGGTCAAGGCCAATTATTCCCACTTTTATTCTATTTAACTAAAGTACATTACAATATAAAGCTGCACCAAAATATCACCAGTAGCCTAGTTTTCAAGTTATGGGTTAAAAAATACGAAAATAGCTATCTGAGTCACTTCTTCTGGGTTCACCACAACACATATTTATAGTAAGTTACATCAATTTTTGATCAGTAGTTTTTTTACAGCGCGTCCAAATTGCTCACAATGCAGATCGCTATAGCCACGGCAGATCTCTCTGTCCGTTTGTCCGTCCGTCACGTTGCGATGTTTGGACCAGACGAATGAAGATACAATCGTGCGGTCTTCAGTATCAGGTAGGATAAACATTCTGGAGAGGTAAAGTTTATCCAGATATTCACGGGGGATCACCCCCGACCCCTGTTGCTATCGAAAATTTGACCAATAATCAGCCATAACTTGGAAACGGTGCAAGGTATGAAGTAAGTTAGTATTAATCACTAATAGAAAGTCGCATACGAGCTTTCGATTTGTACCAAAATCGGTGACCGTGAATGACCCTGAACGGCGCAATGGCCGTTATTTTCAAAGAATCTACTTTAGAGAGATATCGTTTATGGCGATATTCGCAGGGAATCACCCAAAGCGAGGGCGTTAAAAGTGAGGCACTCCCCTGTCGCTAGCGAAAATTTGACCAATAACTTGGAAACGGTGCAAGACAGGATGTAAGTTAGTATTAATCACTAGGGCTGTAAGAAAATCACGGTAAAAATCGGCAAAATCACGGTGCATTTTTTGAAAAAAAAACGATGAAGATCGCGGTAAAATTACGGCATTTGGTAGTTTTACTCACAACCTTTAAATTCACTAATTAATCGTCTCCACCATAAACGTAAAGCAGGAGAAATAGTGTGAGCAACTCACGCCACACCTCTCTAGCATCAAAATTCGAAATTTGATGAAATAAGAAAGAAAATCGTCTCAAAATCGAAGTGAAAGTAATGCTAAATTGTGTTCCGAACCGCACGTCTAGTCTCTAGCATTGAATGCCGCCATTACTTGTAGAGCCAAGTTCGTTTGTGCACGACCGAAATGGAAAAGTACTGCAAAACTTAGACAATAGCGACTTTTTTATAACTAAAATTGCAGATAATACGTCGAAATCAATATAATTATGTCAATTATAATTATTCCATAATTTCTGTTTCACATTGTTACTCTAGCAGTTGTTGTTTCAGGCACACGAACTGGTTTTAGACTTGGCTGTTGGAGGCATTATATGAACTGTAAAATAATTCAAAATGCTATTTCCAGACAAAAATATTAAAAGTTTTCTGGGGAGAGGCTGTGTCCCCAGGAAATTTGAGCCTATGTTCCACGTTATACACTGTGTTCCAATTGAAGTGATGCTGAAATACAAACCAGTGTAACTCAAACACAATTAACATAGCGTAACACAACGTAGCTGTTCTTTCCACCACAACGACTAAGCTTACAATCACGAGAGACAAATACCCCATTGTGTCAAGACGTCACGGTAAATATTAAGTTTTGCATGGCTCGATAAATACGAGTTCAGTACTGTCAAACGTTGACTCGCCAACTGAGACAGTGACAGACTTTGAGAACGTTGACCGAATAAGCAGAATCGCTTGCCAGATATTTATCTCTTCGTGGTTTTGTAAACAGGTTTTCATAATGAAAACTTAGGTTTTATGGTAGAGATGCTTGCACATTTGTATCTCAGCAAATATTCTATGAATTTTGTTGATATTTGTGTCGATTCGATAATGGTACCTATGGTAAAAGTAAAAAGTAGCATTCAAATAACATGTCATTTAAAAATAAAAGCAATTTGAAACTTGGCGGGACACAGTGTATATGATAGGTATGATAACGTATTCGGCATCGTGTTCGGATCGCACTGCACTGTGCCCTATCACACTGCAGTAATTAATCAACGCCACGTGTCTGTGTGAAGGCGGTGTTTGGCAGCGTGTTGGTGGAGCGGGGTCAAAGAGCTGCGGACGCTGGAACTGACGAGTGGGAAGCGTGGGGAGAGCTCAGTGATTGTTCACGCACCTGTGGAGGCGGTATCCAGCATCAGCAACGCACCTGCAAGCACATCGGGTACTCGGCTGCTCTGATACGCTTTACCTCCCGCCACCTGATGTTTGCGTTGCTTGTTAATGTACATTGGAATGTTATCGTGTATAAGGTAGTCCCGTGCTCGTATAGGTCGAACGTATGGCTCGGAGCTGATCCGGGTCTGTCGGCAGTCAGTTCGCAGGTGATATTAATCATAAACCGGCGGCAGATTGCCATTAACACTTACTTTCCGACAGTGCCGTGGTTACCTTCGTCTATCTCGTATGTATCTTGGTCGATTATGATGAATAACACCGTGCATGCACGGGCGACGCCACCACAGGAACTGGGAGATGTTCCCAACTTTCAGAAGTGAAGGGTACACTTCAAGAAAAGCTGAAAGTCATATGCTACTGGAAATTATTCATACTAGCACTTTTTCTAATGCAATTTATGTTACGAACTAATGAAAGTGTTTAACAGGCAACCGTTCACGGATATTTGGACACACTGAGTCTGACTGAGAAGGCTCTCAGGCTTTTGCATTACGTGTCTTTTTAATGTCTGCGCAGTGAAGTACAATCATTGTAAAGTTACAACGTAGTAACTGAACTACCAGTTTTCGAGACTTTCAGAGTGTTAGTGTTCCAGTAAAAATATGAAATGGTATGTATTAAGACTACATAATTATTCATCATGCTCTCACAGTACTTTAACTACCGCTAAATCTACGTATTGAGTGTACCAGGTCCGTGACCCCTGCAGTACCGCAAATATAGAAAGCCTGGATAGGCTCCAGACTGTTGTAGCATGCATTTCATGCATATTACAGTGTACACGTATATAGACAGTACTTCGTGTTTGCAGCGCCGATGGTGAGCCACAATGTGTTGGGCCAACGAAGAAATTCTTATCGTGCAATATTCAAGTGAGTTATTGTCTTTAACTTTTAAAACTTTAATTATCGTTAAACGGAACGAATGTTTAATACAGTCCAGCCATAGCATCTCAGTCCTGATAGAATGGGTGTCTTAATTTAATTCGATATCTCCCACAAATGAAATGCTCTGGGGTATATATTTCAATATTTCTATTTTAACATTTTTTGCCTTCTTCTCATTTCCGACAATTCTCAGTGTCTTCAATCGTTGTATGCACTGCAGATACGATACAGGTATCAGTTTCGTTAAAACGACACAAAATTGTTGACTGCAAGCGACCTTGTTCGTACATTTGCTGTTATTTACGTACGCCATCGTGAATAGCTAATATATAAACGCCGAAACAATGACAAAAATTATGAAGAAATTGTAAGAAGAAAATGCTTATAGATCGAGAAAATATTAATGCATATCATTAGAAGTCAGACGGCTTAGGTTTGGAGAAGAACGAACAAAGACACGAAAGTACGAACGATAAGGGTGTGGCGAAACCAAGATTATTGAAGAAGAAGAGCTGTTATATTCACCTTCAAATGTTGAGTATCCAGACCCTACCTCCCTACACTTTACCTTTTCGGTCTACCAGTTCATAAGCAGGGGAGCCCACAATCCCGAATGGCCATGAAAGGTCATTTTAAATTGTTTAAGTTGTTTAACTGCCCAGTCCTAACCTACCATCGTTTGACAGTACAACTATATGATTTGGCCGCAGTTAGAACTTCTGCTTACGTTCATGTTAGACGCTAACACTGGCGTAAATTAACGTTGTGCTTTTCAGACACGAAGTTGAGTGGCATGATTGCCCGTCGGTTTTCCAGCGCGAGCACGCTTTAGACAAATGCACGTAGGCCTAATTGTTCATGATGCTATAAGACAAATACACGACTGCAATATATTATGGCATATCGTGTGCGGACAGGACTGCCCAGACGGAGAAGAGGACGACTTCCGTCTAGTGCAATGCCGTGATTATTTTGACGGCATCCCAATCAACGAAACATTATACACGTGGATGCCGTATTTTCCAGGTAATACATGCATTCAGATGACTGAACTCCGTGTCGTCTGTATACTGATTGCTGCAGTTGGGTGTTGAGTGCGTAAATTACGCGTATTACATGAACGACCGTAGAACGGACGCAAATGGCTACGGTTTAGTGGATCGCTAGTACATTAAATGTCGATTAGTTACGTATTCATCGGTCGTTATTAAGCGGCAGTACATCTCTCAAAAAACTTTGTCCGGTTTTCGTACCACACGGATTATTCACTGTGTAGCATTCTGTTACTTGTATTAGATCGACTATCGTGGTTAAATTCTGACGGCTCACTCCCGATACATATACAGTATACAGGTATAATGGGTGTGAAAAATTCGCTGCTTTCAACCATTATCTGCATAGCCTACATCTACGACACAAGATTTATTTTATTTATTTATTTATTTATTTCCAGATCGCATCAGTTATCATCATAAAATACACAATATTTAAAAAAAAACAGATGACGCGACCTGAATGGCGTGTACAGGGCACAAAGCCACTAATGTACAGCCATCCATAATACCG
>Ga0049105_1001377_pt1 | contig 10681 bp, 10 predicted proteins | sample WorMetvaBAHAMAS1_FD_61260 | JGI IMG/M metagenome (GOLD analysis project Ga0049105, IMG submission 61260) | Worm MetaG Olavius vacuus BAHAMAS.1 | ecosystem: Host-associated > Annelida > Digestive system > Unclassified | place: Germany: Marburg | collected 2013-04-09 | reverse complement strand
AAAGTATTTTAAATGCTTTCCCAGTATTTATACTTTTCAGAGTAATTTAAATACTTTTTTCAGCATGTATTTATACTTTGTATTTTAAATACTTTCAAAAAGTATTTTGCACAACACTGCTTCCTATTAGTGATTAATAGTAACTGACATCCTACCTCGTACTGTTTCGGAGTTAACGCAGCTTACTGTTCAAATTTTGGACACTGCGTTTTTGAGCCACCCTTTGGGGGGGGCGGGTTTAGGGACAACGTAAGATCTTGGGCTCATTGGAAAGCGCGTTTGTTTCCTATTAGTGTTAATTGGATGTCAGTTATTAGTAATCACCAATAGGAAGTCGTATACGGGCTTTCGATTGGTACCGACATCGGTGACCTTGAATGACCTTGAACGGCAAATTAGCCCTTATGTTGCGTTTTTTTCACCAAATTTGATAGCTTTGCAGGCCGATTATGTCACAGTGGTTGAAGATAGACCTGTAATGTCCGCAAAATACTGTCTCCCAGTCGTAGTCTTCCACTTTTGGCAAAAACTAACCCAGTCTGTAGCGCGGTCTTTCTGCGATAGCTGAGCTACTTGTTAAGATATATTTTAACGAAACTTGGCTGCAAAGTGTACATTTCTTGTTTAACAGTTGTGTAAAATTTCATGCACAACTCTGCATGCATTGTTGAAATATTAACAAAAGTCACGGGGGTCTACTTTTTTGTTCAACCGCTCACAGATCGTTTTTTCGCTGTTGCAATTCCTCGCGTGTGGAACATTATGTTGCCAACTTTGTTGCGTTTGGTGGATACGGGCTTCAGGCATCTGCTGAGGGCACATTGTTGACTGAGGCGGCGGTGCTTATAATGACTGTGACTTTCTGTTTTTTTAGACGCCGTGTATACATTTTTATTTACTTACTTACTTACGTGTGAGTGTATTCGGACAGCACATAGACGCTGCTTGCCTCTCAGTCCAGTAGTTGCACAGTATTCAACTGACTTGCTCCAGTATCCATCGTTGTTGACTGGATACGAGTCTATCTGGAAACAGTACTCGCTATACTGCTTTAAGTCGAGTAACGCAAAGTTTTCTGTTACGTTGTATTCCTGTCAACAAATTTTGAAACCCAGAGATCTAAACAAAGAATTAAATGCATGACGAATATTGCGATTATTGCACTAACGCAATGTGAATCATGTTTATCACATCAACACTTCGGAAAACTGAAAAAGTTGTCATCATGACTTCATCACGACAAAATACACAGCTTTTAATGATGAATTTCAAAAACTTCCCAATGTCTTCGCCTGTGCGTACAGCAAGGCTAAATCCAATAAAAGTGTATCCACTGAAATTATTTTCTAGGTTTTGCAAATTTAGACTGTTTTCTTAATGAAAACATTTTTGCCATAGGTTTGTAAAGTTTATTTGCACGTTTTTGCAATTATGACAGTATGCAGCCTTCTTGTATATAGTGGTACCAGGGTTTAAATCATCAACGATGTACATAAGTAGGTAAATAGCAGTATGCTTCAAATACCCCAACTTATAGTTGACTGTATAATGCCAGCCACTTGAAAATTTGCATGCCTCTCCTAATAGGCACGGCCATGGGACAGTTATCTAACGAAAATATGTTTTATATACCGTAATATAAGCTAAAGCAAGAGTTAACACGTACTCAACTATTGCTGATACACACGCGTAATCTTGCACAATTCGAATTTTCACTGTCAAGTGCGGGGTACCTTTCTTAGAAGCATTTTTTCTCAATAATCTTTCAAAATAGCACTAAAATACAATATCGAAAACTACAGTGTGGGGAATACATTTTTGTCGCATGGGTCTAACTCCAACAACTCTGACGTAGATGGCCCCCAAATGTCAAGATTTCGGTGAAATTATGCAAAATAACAGCCAGTACGCCGTTCACGGTCATTCAAGGTCACCTTTTTTTCGGTACGGCTACTTATGTACCTATGAATAACTTTCTGCTATCTTGCACCGTTTCCGAGATATGGCCGACTACTGGTCCAATTTTCGCTTTCGACGTCGGTGTGCCTCTCTTTAACGCACTCGTTGGGGGGGGGGTAATTTGAACCCTTAAATTTGGGACTGGGATCGAAAATCGAGGCTAAATTTCGGACTTTTTTTACTCCCTATAACAATTAAGGGAAAAATGGACGAAATGTCTGCGTGAATTAAAAATTTCAGCCTAAAACCCAACGTTCCAACCACCGAGAGAAATGTACGTTTGCGGGGACGCCACCACGCGGGCTGCAGAGGTTAAATATCTGACGGTTACAAAGCACGCTCGGCAAAACATAAGACTTCTTGATATCGACGGATGGCCTAAAAAGTAAGCTTAACTGATTGGTTTAATGTAAATTAGATCGATTGTGAACGAAGTCAGGGTAGTATAATCAGTATAATCAAGCAGAATGCTATTAAAACTCACTAATGCCACGATACACGAACCGACCCGACGGGCCGTCAAGCCGTCAGTGCCACCCGTCGACCGTCACCCGTCACTGACGGCCATGAGGTCGGCCCGTGTAACGCTGGAGCCGACCTGACGGGCCGTCGGGTCGGGCCGACGTCAGTGCCAGCCGTAATTCGTCAGTGCCACCTGGCAGCCATACTGCAAGAGACGATGGGTATGTAAGTGACGGTTACGGGTGTTGCTGACGAACCGACCCGACGGGCCGACCTGAGGGGCCAACTTGATGGCTTCAGCGCTACACGGGACGACCTGACGGCCCGTCGTGTCGGGCCGACATGACAGCCCGTCCGGTCGACTCGTGTAGCTTTTAGTAACATGTAGTAAAATATTCGTGTAGCCTTTAGTACAAAAACGTACGTCGTATGCGACCTTTAGTAACATTTAACGATGTAGCAGACCTGTTTGTCGTTGCTTTCGCGTCGCCAGTAGGAAATTCTGAAGATCAAAGAACAGAGTGAAGGATGCGACCACGACAGCATATAGTATGTCTCATTTACGCTACTCAATGTAACGTTCTGTACAGGTTCTGCCTCTACTACACCGTCACACACGTGAAATAGATTAAAACTCCATCGTAATTCACTCCTGTAATAGCTAATCTATAATACTCCTATGCTATGAACACACCGTACTCAGCGACTTACAGCTATATTCAAGTTGGCTTAAGACGAAATGAAATGCATAAGGATTGAGGCGTATTGCGGGTTGAACTTCGTATAATTTTAGCAATTTTCCCAGCCTCAAGTTCATTCTAGTTATGTCATTGGCCACTTCGTGAAATCTTCCAGCTGAGCAGACAATGATCAGTTTTAGCTCTAATCTCTAAGCTTTAGTTTTAGCAAAGCAACATTACATGGACGAGAATCGTCATGAAGTTGCAATGAAGATCATCGTTACAATAATACGATTATGACTGGAATTATGTGCGTCGGTATGGGAAGGTATGGCATGCCGACACTTTCTTCAGTTCCTTGGTGGGCTCCAAACCACACCGCCACGTGTAGTCCTATGTCGCAGAGCCAGGACGGATCACGATGCATGCGTGATAAGCTGAAAACTTGTGCTATATCATTATCCCCGGGTGCGTGATTAATTGTAATTCAGAATGCACCAGAAACCGTTTGGCGGCCTGGCGCCGCCCGGACACAAGGACAACTCAGATCACTCTTCAGACTCCAAAGCTGGATCGGGGGAGGGAACTCAAGGATAGAAAAAGCACATATAGGGAAGGGAAGGAAGGGGAGGGAGGAAAAGGGAAGGGACAAAGACCATACCGCGGCACTTGTTTTTTCCAACTTCCAGCATGACACCACAAGTTTGAGCTGACTACATTCAATAAGCAACCCTTGTTATCGAATTTCAGGCTCAGTTAACGACAACATTGCACTTTAATTAGACCTTGCTAAGTCAACACAGCTGCCACGTCTACGATCTTCGTTTGATACACTGATCTCGCCATTTCTTCTTTCAACGTGGAATCAACTACTGCTAGTCAACATGAATAATGTACACCATCACAACAAAAATGTTAGTCTGTAGAAAATGACTCCAACTCTACAGACAATGTTAATGATGTTAATTAGCAAAAACTGATGTAAATAATTGTAGCATACCATGACTGCCAAAATATATAGGATATGGCCCGTACAACGTAGGTCGATACTTTGTTCTGTTCGCAATCAATGTTACGTTGTAGAACGTCCATGTTACCAACTTCATTGTATTGTTGGGCTCGTTCTGACGCCAAGAATGCCAGTAACAAACATCTGCGCCATTCGCTTCACGGTTCGGGCTCAGGCAAGCATTCGAATCGCTGTTAAAATATGACACTGTCGTGTAAAGGTCCATTGTTTCTGTGATAAATGAAATATATCGGTCCGGATAAAATCAAACATTTAATAAGGAATGAGTGAAAATGACGCTTTCGATACGCAATCAATCATGGCCGCTGACAGCAACAAACTTACTACCTTCGCCAATGAAGTTATGTTTTATCCGGCGTTTGTCTGTCTGTCTGTCTGTTTGTCTGTTTGTCTGTTAGCAACTTTACGTAAAAACTACTGATCGGATTTTCATGAAACTTTTCACCAATCAATCAATCAATCAATCAATCAAAGTATTTTTAGAGTGGCCTAAAGTGGCACTGCCACTGCAAGGTCCACTGCAGGTGCAAATGTCAGTAACAAAAGCCAGGAAACGATTGACAGAATAGATGTCTTTTCAGCTTTCTCTGGAAAGTTGGTAGCGACTCAGCGGAGATAACGTCGTCAGGTAGAGACAACACAACGTAACTATGGATAAGAAAGAACTGCTTGAATTTCGGCAGTCATCCGCTTCTGGATACGGATCTAGAAATTTTTTGTAGCATTCTTCAGCAATACGAGATTGCCACTTTTCCACCTTTATAAAACAATGATCGAATTTTTATAAAAAATTATGATTACATTTTGGAAGTCATTCACGTCCGCATCCGGACAAGATTCACTTCGGCGGAGGTCTGCGTTCTCGGATTGCTCTTGTTGACTACACGTAACGTACGCTTCATCAACTCTATTATTTGTTATTCACGTTTTAGCTAAATAACTTTTGATTATATCTTCACTTTTTTAATCTAACTTCTAACTCATTCGATTCTGATAACTGACCTGGCTCTCACTAAGTTCCAGCAGATGAGCCAGTTAGTTTCGTTGTCCTCGAGGTGATCAACACACCAGCGGACTGTCATCATCAGTTTGTTGTAGCGGTCACAAGTCGTTCTCGTTACCAGCTCCGGATATTCTGCATCACAATCAGTCGACAAGCTCATGAACAAACGCAGCACAACTGTTGCAGTCACGCGGGAAAGGTTTATCGACTGTGTGTCAAAATATTCAAAAATGCCTTCTCGATAAAATTGGGTGTTTTCTGTGGAACTCGACGCATCAAAGATCATGATGTACGGTAGTCATAATTTGTGATACGCTCCTAGAGAATAGCTATCCTTAATACAACCATACTTGTACTGGTTTGAGAGATACTTGAGTTACCAATCGGTCAAATAAGGTTAGCATAGTTTAAAAATCAAATAACAGTTTTTGTAGTCGAACTTGAGAGCACTTTTCTGAAAATTAAAATTCATGTAAGATTAACTCCACAGCCACAGAAAAAATGGCGTGCAAAGGACAGTCTTCTGCTGAGTTAGTTCGAACTACGACGACCAGTAATGATAAAACAACAACTAATATTCAAACAGGCCCATATCTTATCGCAATTCTAAATAAAAGTGGACGCGAGTGAAATGTTCTTTTGAAAATTTAAAACAGGTTATTAGATACACGACGACGCTGATGTTTATGACTACGACGATGTTTTACGTGTGTTTTGTATTTTTGTGTAAATTCTCTGGCTTCTCGATACGTAATAACATGTTCTTATCTTGTCTTACTATCACGACAATGATGCAGTTAAACTGACTTGTCACGATGACAGTTATTCCATCGGTCGGCGAGGTCGTAGTGGAATCGTCGCCGGGTCCTGTGTAGCAGAAATATTTGCCTTCATCGTCAGCGGACACCTGCTCTATCGCCAGTTCTACCACCGACTCAGAGACCTTCCGCTGTAAAATCGGACCACCCAGCGGATGATTTCTCGATATTTTCTTGAAGAACGGTGTTGAACAGTTGACTGACGAGTCCGAGCTCAGCTGACAAGTGAGCGTCAGTGGATCACCAGCGACGATATACACGTCCGTCTCGCCCGGGATGTCTGTACAAGTAACACGCGCACGCACTGCTGTACGCTCGTCGCTTATGTGCTGCATGTATATACAGGGCGGGCCATAAAAACCTTCCCCTACATCTGAGCCAATTACGTCAACACGAAGATAGACATAAAACGTAGCTTATTCATTTCTGAGAAACACGCGTGGATTTTGAACCAGTTATGATAAGAAAACAACCCAACTGTACGCGAAACACAATAGGGTCTACTGTATGACGTCATCATGATGTGAAATTGTCGATAAACATTAAACATGCCGTTCAAGTGCGAAGAAAACTGCTTGATTAAATTTGTTCGTCAAATAAGGATGAGGTGCAAAACGAATTTGTAAAGAATTTTCAGAACGTCAGCTCTGTTAAAGATCTTCTACGCAAGACGAACTTGAGTGAACGGAAGTAGTGGACTACAGCAGTGCAGACTGTCGAGCAAACAGAATATCGAACGTGTAGCTGAACTGATTTGAACGTCAAGAAGGCAACCCCTGGGCCTATAGCAAAAGTCAGAGAAATCGAAAATCTGACAGGAAGATTTCACACTCACAGCTCTGTTCGATGGATCGCCACAAGCGATTTGCGGGTTCAGGTGTTAAGATGCGAGAAGACGCACCTGTGTCTGATTCTGATCGTGAGAAACTGCTACAAAACGTATCGTGTAGAAGGTTTTGTAGAGAAAGTATGGTTTTTCGGTAAGAAAATTACACGGAGGACATAGTGAACAGTTGTTAAATTACTGACGTGTTGTTGTAAGAAGCCGTCATGGACTTAAACATGCATACATTGCACAACTAATGTTTTGCCATTGTGAAAAAGTGTTACTATGGTGCTTTGCTTATGTCGCAATATTTATGTGTAAAATTGCAACACAGTTATCAGGTTTTAGTTGCATCCTGTGTACAACATAATGACACTTGATGTGTTATATTGCCAGTACAGTTGAACGTGTGCAGATAAATATGAACAGCATAATGTGGGGGCAGTTTTTATGGCCCACGCTGTAGAATACCATTGCCAAATAAATTATAGCTTGAAGTAGACGTAGCCTAATAAAAGTTTTTTGAACAAACATTACAAATGACAGTAAACGCGAACGCGATAGAGTAAAGTCACAAAAACACCTGTGATTGTCGATACAAGCTTTGTCGATTAAATCGATCTGCGTGCGATGTGTTTTCTGTCTCTTTTCGCTTGTGACTTGTGCTGCTTTACTGCTGGCGAACAGACTTATAGGCTACATACACTTTGTATAAAAAAACTGTGCCACTATACATTCGTTCATAACTCTGGCAAATGTTGGCCGATTTTTAAAATTCTTTCATTGCGGTATTCTTCAAGAAATTTGCAACAAAACTCATGCCATTTCTCATCACACCTTAAATTTGTAACGGCACTACCTTGTGAAAGTTAAAATGTAAAATGCAACCATTTTCGGTTACAGCTTTTACAAACCCTACCTAAAATCAATGTTTTATCTACTTGATGTAATCAAATAGCAATTAGTTACCATTCTTAGCATTTCTGGTTTATACAGCCACACTCCAGAATCCTCAGAATAATGATGTCTATGTGCCGGCTGCGACAAAAAGAGACATGTTGCACCGAAGTGTCTGCTGCAAACACATTTAACCTTCAGCAAGTCAATGATGGTCGTGTCCGTGAATGTGTCCAAGTGGGGGCTAATTGACCTGATATTCGTCGATGCTGGAGTGAAGATCAATGGCGCATATTACCGTGACATTCTTTTGACTCAAAAGCTACCGATTGCAATGCAATGCGTGAGATCTGTGCCGTATGCTGCTGCTGCTGCTGCTGCTGACCGAGCGTGAGAGACAAACAACCATCTGAAACGACAGATACCAGTATTGCTTTCATTTCACCACTTCTTTGGCATCCAACAGCACAGATCTGAACCCGCTTGACTACAAAAGATGGGCAGAAATGCAGCAGCAGGTCTACCACGTTCATGACGTTGATGAACTGAAGCAGCGCTTGATCGATGTTTGGCATGATTTTGAGCAAAGTGGCACTGTCATCAATGACGCAGGTGGTAAGTGGCGCAAACGTCTCTGTGTGGGTATTCGTGTGAAAGTAGAAAAATTTGAGCATTTAATTTAACTCCATATAGTGCATATTGTATCTTGCCTATCATATTTGTTAATTTTGTGAACATTAAACAAGAGTTATTGCGTTACGTGCTGCAGAATTTTGCCAGTTTCGGTATTTTGTGAGTAATGCCTTTAAAGTGTGGTAAGATGACATGGATATTGTTGCAAATTTCATGGAATATATGACAGTAAAAATTGAAAATCGGTCAACATTCGTCAAAGTTATGAACGAATGTGTAGTGGCACAGTTTTTTTTTAGAGACGGTGTATATTAATCCGAATGAAAGACGCAGTGTTAATTTTAGTCGAAATAAAACTGGCTACCGTTCTACATACGCCTATATACTCGGAATGTACAGCCTCTTCGTCGCAAATAACGAAGAACGTGGCGAAGTATAGAAGAAGTGCACGCTTATGAGATGCAACCGAGCTGTCCAATGAATCGTCTATTTAGGCCTACCCGAGCCGCGAGTGCTAGCGAGTTTTGCTGTAACATTTATCTTCACGACAGTTAGAAAAAAAGAAATATAAAAGTAGATATAAGAATTTACTCTAATGACGTCGCAAAAAAGTCCGGTATGGCTAGTGTTTTCGTAGTAATCGAGGGTGCATGCGGTATTAAGCACGTTACGTACCAGCATGACAAGGAGATGTCGCGGTAGAAGTCACAAACACGTGAGTCATAAAAGCCCAGACGAGTGAACAGCATCCACCACCCACGTTGTTCATCACCTGTGTGGGAAAGCCTACAACGTGCACGTAGAGTAGTCGACCATGTCGGATATATCTCAACAAAATGATATACTGTATACAGTGTGCATGCTGATAAAACAAAAGACCTTCGCTCGTCTCCCAGGTCATATTTCGTAGTCAACCAACCTATCATCCCCGAAACGTAGGCTTTGTAGAAATGGGTGGTTACATTAGTGTGGAAAATGTAGGTCGTTTAAACAAAGTATTATGCAAAGTTAAACAGTATGATCACTGATTCTCTGCTAACTTTTCCCGAACTTTTGGAACAGTTTGACGTGTTGTGTGTATTAATCATTGTTTATTTCATTTGCTCGGAAAGGACAATTTACAGCTAGAGAATGTCTTTGCGACCCAGAAAACATTCTTTTAATTTGCCTAGATATCAGTATAACCTTCTTTTGTTTGCAGCAATTTATACTTACTTGAGTAAAAAGTTAACTTATTGTTCTTAGTACATCGTTGTGTTAGTGCTTATATTGTTCGTACTGAATTTCTGTGATATGTTGATGAGTTTTGTGTGATTAGTCTATTAGTCTCCTAATGTGCGCTCATTTGTTGATTTTCATGTTGACATTGTTTGTAACACAAATGCGTCTGACGTTTGTGAAATAAAGTTTACTTACTTACTTAGCACCCTATTTAGGATAGGCCTACATATAGGCCTATTGTCTCTTCACGCCCATATATGATTGCAATCTGCAAATAAGCCGAGCTCAAGTCATATGAAAAGATCTCATAAAGACCAGAACAACATAAATACTTACCCTCGGCCTATATATCGATTACCTCGTAGGCCGATGCATAAGCTGATACCCGTATTCTGTGAAGGCCTATAGGCCACAGTGTAGGCCTGTAAGCAATCGTGGTTACCGTGCTGTAATACGCAAATGAAAAGTTGACCCTAATTACCACTTCTTTACTTACCTACTGTAGGACGATTTAAAAACCTGACCACTGCACGTGCAGCCTATTGATCCAGGACAAGAAACTGTGCTAGCCTGTATAGCACATCGCCAAACGAACGAACAAGGTATAAAAGCCAGCCAGCGCGTCGCTAGCAACAGCGAGGGCGCGCGTGCCGCTTCATGCGTGTCGGGACTCGAAACACGGCAGCTGGTGAGGCTGAAGGCCAGACGTCGGAGTGGCGTCGACGAATGGCCGTATAATGTGCATTGTGCAGTGATCACGATTCACGAAGCGCTACGCCTCACGAACGCTTTGGCCTCCCTCGCAAGTATGGAGAGCCACTGTTGTGTGGCTTATCGATTGACGTGCAGTTATAGCTCAACTTCGGCCGACAAATAATGGAGTAATTGCATGACAATTACACTGTTAGTGCTATACATGTACATGCCTCACAAGCTAGCGTTAGCTAAAGCCTTATAGGCCGACGTCACTTTCTCACGTTGCTGCCGGAGAAGAAGATGATCAGCAACTACAATCTACGAGTGCGCCAGCATGATAGACAATTAATACGGAAATCTGCGCACATCAATGACTCTTTGTTTATCGTCAGAATGCTCTACAGAGACTCTTATTAACTTTAACTGACTTTTGTGTCTGTTGTGACGTTATTTACT
>Ga0049105_1001376_pt1 | contig 10682 bp, 6 predicted proteins | sample WorMetvaBAHAMAS1_FD_61260 | JGI IMG/M metagenome (GOLD analysis project Ga0049105, IMG submission 61260) | Worm MetaG Olavius vacuus BAHAMAS.1 | ecosystem: Host-associated > Annelida > Digestive system > Unclassified | place: Germany: Marburg | collected 2013-04-09 | reverse complement strand
GAGTTTGTTTCAGAGTTCAGATATCTCGCTCCGTTTCGAAATGCAGGCGTCTCAAAGGTAAGTGGCGTCGAAACTGGAATTCGAATTTCGCACCGAATGGAGTGCATGGGTGTAATTTTGGTTTTGACCGGAAGTGGATTTTAATAACTCTGCAACCTTCGCAGTCCTGTGCCACATCATCGTGCCAAATTTTAACAGCAATCGTCCAACGTTATTGACTATTTAGCACACTTCTGCCGTGCAATTTAGGGGTTACGCATTTTCTCCCGACGGTGCGAGGATCAAACTTCACTAAACTTAGGAAGGACATAGGGCGATGATTGCTTCTTACAAAGTTTGTTTCAGAATTCAGATATCATGTTGCTGCATTTTCAAACGCACACCTCAGGAATACATTTGATGGCTGTCCTTTGCGCAGCTGCTTAGCTCGGTCATGCGGTGTAATTGATAAAAAGGAACGAAAAGAAAAGAAAAACAAGTTCGGTAGCGTTTATTAAGGTCTTGAATGACTCGAACATCACAATGACGCCGACCCGCGCTATCTCTGCGGTAGCTGAGCTTCTTGTTAACGAAAGGAGAGTTTTCGTGCGCAGTTTATAGGCCTATTGCTAAAATTTTTGAATCCACTAATGTCGCTGTTTGGCATTGTTGCAATGATGCTACTTTTAGGAGAGTTGTTGACAAGTAAAATGCTGTTAATACCGAGATATTTTGATGAAAGATGAAATAATCGGGACAACGAGCTATGGTTCTGCTCAGTTGCTCATCGGTTCCCAGTTGCCAGAGATTGGATAGACAGTTGAACGCCGTCAATTCCGGTGTGTAAAAGGTCTTAGTAAACGTAGCTACTGAGTCTATTGGCATATCACTGACTCAGTCAATCAGCTGCATTGCAACAGCGAACGTGACGATCATGCATAGGGCACAGTAACGCTCACAGGTCATTGATCGACTGTGAACACAAGCAGCAGCAGCAGCGCAGCTCGTCAATAGACGTCGTTCGATTAGTTTCGTGCGGTCAGTTTTTCGATGCTTGATGTGTATATGAATAGACCAAATCGTTCGTCATCTTTGTCAGGTGCGACGATGGTTCTGCGTCATTGTATTGTAGCACGTAAGTTAGAACACAGTACACGCCTTCGAACGATATGAAACTTTGAAGCCACCTTAGTAGCCCATATACACTGTGTCTCAATGAAAAGTTCACTCCTTTTATTTTTGTGATAATTTTCCCAACTGAAAACTAATTCAAATAATATTTGACAGAAACATAGCAGAGAAAATTTGGAACAAACTGACACATGGCAATTTTGTTATGCGTCGCTAGTTTACATTGTAAAATGGCACCCATTTTCTCTCAATTTCATAACGTAAAAATTCTAATGTCGCATTTCAGACAGTTTTTTGCGATGGTGATACTGTCATAGTAGCAATCTATCTCGGTGACTCAGTGGGCTAGACCAATGAATAGGTCACAGTGCCTGCTGGTCTGACGGGCTGAGGACTCTGGCCCGCCTGGGTTCAAATCCTGATCTGGAAGGGAGTTTTTCAGCTCGATTGGACTAGCGGGTATGCTGTGAGATTAAATACTCGGACAGGCATGAGGGTCCGCCTGTGTCCTCTCTAAACTGTGATAGGTCATTAAACTCGGGTTTAAAGGCGCTTGAGCTTGTAAAATGGATGCCGGCTGTAGGGATACGTGACCACCAGGCTGTAGTCCTCTCGTGCTCCCACCTAGCCAGGAGGTAGCGCTTGGCATCGTTCAGCTTGGTTGGTTGTAGATACACAAGTAAAGGCGTGTTTCAGAGAAACCCACAGTCCTAGCCGGGCATCTAAAACTTACGGACACAATGCCTTTCAAATCAACAGTTATCAACAGTGGTCGCGCACACACTACTCAACACCGCACACACTGTTGGCTCTGACTGTGGCTACAATCCTGGCTGATGCCGCAGTCACCCCACCGTCTCCGAAATGACCTAAAGTGTCGAGTGGAATCGCTCTTCAGTCTGTGAACCGCAGTGTCATTAAGTTCACGTGATGAATGATAGGCCTGCTTTTTCAGACACAGTGTATATTAAGACATTGCTTTTCATTGCTTTAAATGTAAAAAAAGAATCGCAGTCTAACGTCGAGATCTACAGCGAAAATAATTGAAATGATTCACATAATATTATCAACCACCACATCGCCTCCTGCGAGCCAAGTGACCGTAACTTGTCGACTGCTCACACCGATCAGACCAGACTTTATCCAGGGTATGTCCCGAGAAGAGTCGAGCGCCGAGAAGGGTTGCCTCTCTAATACTGACTGTTGAACTGCCCGAGGGAACTGTCGCCAATGATTGTCACGTCATCGTGTGCAATCAGTTCACATTTGTATATATTCAGTGCAAGACCCAGCTCACCACCCTCACTGGCTAACTTGGAAACAGCCCTTGCTGCGCTAGCAACTAAGCCACCTAATGTGAGATTGTTATTATTGTTAGTACGTTTTCGCCGACTGCCATGAAAAGTTTCATTGGAATCCATCAAGAGCCATCTTACCTCTCCTAACGTATTTCAGTCAAGAGTTAGAAGGTTTATTATCGAATAAATTGGAGTAGGCACGCATGCTTGCCAAGTTTCAAATTAGTTTTCAGTGTTACGCGAGTCACGTAATTGTTGTTGCCAGCTGTCCGTTTGAAACAACAAGAATGAGCAAGTTGACGGTTGACTGGCTGCTTAACGCACTTCTACTATTTACGTGTTGTCAAGGTATGCACCAATTCTGGTCACTCACGCTGCTGTTAATTAACTCTAATTCAATTGTCTGATGTAAATGAAAAATCTTGCGGATGTGATTGTGATGCGTTATTCCATATTAGGCCTATCCCAAAATTTTCATTTTTGCTATTTGACAGCGAAGGCTTGTATACGATTATGAAACTGAGAGCACTTTGTTAATTTAATATTTGCGTTTTTATTATATAAATTTAACCGATGATATGTGATTTTGCATCGGCCTGCCAAATTTCGTCCAAATCGCATCACCGATTTTTCATGAGCAAATTTATTCCGGCTGAGTGTCGGCACTTGTTATGATCTCATCGATTTTTCATGAGCAAATTTTGACCCCCTAATAAACCCCTATCCTCTGACAGACAACATCTGAGCTATGATGCTTGTTTGGAGGTAAGAGGGGAGATTATCAGAACTGTTCTGTGTTGGATTGTGTACTGAAGCTGTGCATAGTCATAGGCCTAAGCACACTTAGATGAGCAGTTCTTACAATTCTCTGGATTGGGTTTTGACACACTGGGCCCATTTCACTGGGCGTAGATTTATTTGTGTTTATCTGTGTGTATTTTGTGTGTTTTTGTGTCATTCGTACCCGATATGACCTATAATGTGTTTGGTGGGACGTTAAACCTTGCTCAATCAATCAATCATGAGCAAATTTATTTCCGGCTGAGTGTCGGCACTTTTTTAAGAATGTCGAAATCTATTTGCAGAACGAATTTCGATGAAACATCTCAATCCACGACTGAGATATTATTACTTCCGGTTTCCGAAAACAAACGGCCGTTGTATTGGAATTTTACTTCCGGTTTCAATTTTGACCTATTTGTCGTCATTGGCATCTCATTTTGCATCGATCGACGTACTAAATTTCATCCTAATCGAATCAAATTCGACAGTTATGTCGTTACATTGATTTTTCGAGATGGCAGCAATGGCGTTGCAAATCTACTTCCGGCTTCGAGTTTAGTGTCGGCACTCGTTTAAGAAGGTCGATATCTATTTGCAGACCAAATTTCCATGAGATACTCAAAACACGGCTGAGATTTTACCTCTTCCGGTTTCGGAAAACAAATGGAATTCTACTTCCGGTCCACACTCTGGTCTTATGCATCGTTTTGGGATGACGCCTTTATAATCCCACCAAGTTTCGTCGACCTGTGTCCATCCAGGCCGCCGAAGTTATTATCATTTATCAAAAATCCAACATGGTGTCGGCCACAATCTTGGATATGTAATATATTGTTTTGATCTAGACCACCCGAAGAAGCACAGAAAATTTTATGTCAAATGTTGACCATTTTTTCATATATGTGGACTTTTCACTTTCGTCATTGATTCCGGCAAATGCCTATTTCTGCACATTTTGGAGAGGTTTTAGGGTGGTTTACCCCCTAAACGTAGTCAGATATTGTCGAAACCCACAAAATGAACATCCTTGGCTGGATACACGCGTTTGGCATAGGCCTATAGATAGCCACATAGAATTTTTGTTCAAAATATCCACCACTGGCTGACACTCGCTGGTGGAAGTCTTTCTCGTCATTGTTTCTTTCTCCAGCAAGGCAGACCAAATCAACCGAAGAGCGGAAATGTTTTGGCGTTTTGCTTCGGTTGCAGCTTGTGATCGGACTTCAGCATTGTCCCCAAATATGATAATCCAGCGGACTGAGCTCGGATGAATTGGAGCCACTCATCCTTGGCGATGAAGTCACAGCAATTTGACTTGGTGGAACTTAAAACTTGACATGGTAAAAACGATCAGTACTTGCAGAACAATTAACGCCATACTAAGATAAATCTACCAAAATTGGTTAATACGCATGAATATAAACTGCCAAGAAATAGGCAAAATTCCGAAGCAATAATAAGGCAAAAAGTTTTAGGGGGCTACTTTTTTGACTCACCCGGCATATGTCGTGTCGGCTATCGAGGCCACATATTTGTCAAAGTGAAAGATGACCGTTGAGAAACCTGATTTATATACGAGATAGGCCTACTGATCTTTCCAACGTAAATGTCGCGTGTGTTAACCATTATCGACTGCACAACAGTCGCATACATTTGTAATTATTATTATTATTATTACAAAATTTGTATAGCGAACAAATTCAAGCGAACTCGAGTCAGATAGTGCAGCAAAGCGAAACAAACGCGCTATGCACTCTTTATCTGTATCGATCTGCCTCTGCGTCTAATCAGTACTCGCGATTTTCTCGAAAACTAAGCCACACAGGGCAAGGCTAGGCTAGAGTAGCCTATACAGGAACGATCATAACAATAACATTGGTGATTAGTTGGTGCACGTGTGTAGGCCTGTCTATGTGGTGCGCTGTAGTGATCGCTGGCGTGACGACTTCTGCGACAACGTCTGCAGTACAGTCCAGCGGTACTGCGTTGTACTGCTATGAATGCTCGGAGAAGTACAGTACCAAGTTCGACCCAGCCAATGCTCCGTGTCTCAATAACTTGACTCAGATCACCGTCAGACAATGCAGTCCTGCTGACAGATACTGCCAGGTCTTCATGTTTACTATTGCCCATTGATAACCTTGCTGTCATTCTCTTCGCAGCAATTTTTACTCGGGTAACATTCATACGAGATCAGAAGTGGTGCTGTGCTGTGCACGACAGGTACAACGCGAGACGTTCGACAGGTTCGGCACACTGGTAAGCATCAGTCGCGGGTGTGTCTCCAAGTGTCCTTACGGCTGTTACTATCATAACTACGGAGCAACGACAATTGTCTGCATCAGCTGTTGTCGCAGTCGAGCTTGTAATGTAGGCAACATAGCGACTCGCTGCTGGATGCGGCCTCTCAACATCTCCATGCTGCTGCTGCTGCTTGGCATGTGTGCATGGTCGATATACATGTAGCTGTGCTCTACGAGTTCGCTTTGCTACATGTACGTGTTGTGCACAATATCTCTACGGTGAAATTTAGTGAGATGTCACGTTAAACTTGGCGTGCCACCTGGGGCGTCTACACCATTCAAGCCTTGGAGCAAAATTCTCCATGGAAAACATTGGGGACAAGCATTTGAGCCAATCTTGGGGATATTGATCAAGTAAATTTTCAACTTTCAAATGTCATTCCAAATGTAATCGAACAATAATGACGCTAAATGCCATAGCAGTATGAACAAATCAGTCGTGTGCATGAAGTGATGAAGTTGTTTGTTTTATAATGCAACGTTTCTGTCATCTGCTGCTGTTGAGCACCTTGTTTATTGTTGTCGAAAAAGACTGGCTGACCAAACATTCTACGGTAGACTGTTGCTGCTTAAACAGAATCGAGCTTGTTAACAGCTGTATTGGAAGGATCGAGTTGATAGGTTATTACAACAGGAGTTGAGCAGGAGTGGCTAACAGATTAACGAGAGTCTGGCAAGAGCTTGTGATTGCTGGTCATAGTTTTTATTTTAAGCAAGTGGTTTTTTTATGATTTTGAATAGTTAAAATGATTTACCCAGTATTGCAAGATAGCAGTAAGCAGAGTACGGTAGTGATCTCTGTAGACTGCATAACTAATATGCTATTAAGAAATTGATCAATCAGTAGTCGATCTCTGCATCGCATTTCAGGATCTGAAACGTGATCTCTGAACATGCAGTTACAAGAAGCTCAGTTGTTGCAGAGACGGTGCGACTGCTGCGTTGGTCATTTCTGGCTGGCCAAAAGTGGAAGAGGACATTATGCAGACATTATAGGTCTATCTTCAACCACTGTGACGTAATTGGTCTCCAAAGCTATCGAATTCGGTGAAATAACGTGAAATAAGGACTTTTATTAAGGTCATTCAAGGTCAACGATATCGGTACCAATCAAAAGCCCATAGGCCTATGCGACTTCCTATCAGTGATTAATACTAACTTACATCCTGTCTCATACAGTTTCGAAGTCATCGCAGATTATTGTTCAAATTTTAGATGAAAAACGACCACTTTGCTCTTTTGAGCATTGAGCCCCCTTCGGGAAGCTTAGAGGCAACTACACTGTTCATATTAGGCTTTTTTTCAGGTACAAGGCGTTGTCACCCACCAACCATTCTTTCTGTCAGAAAAACTAGATAAATGGACTTTTTACATGGTATAAGAATTTTGGCAGTAGATTATTTCGTTTTTAGCGAAGTCGTCGTCCGTCCGTCTGTTGTCTGTAACGTTCGTGCACTTTACTCAGGGGACTACAATTTTCGGCAATGTTTCTACGCCTTTTGGTACCTTGGCCATCTGTTGACATCCAGGTAAAATTTTACGCAGACCCTCCGTCGGGGGAGTTAAACACAAGAGGCGTCCGAATATATTGAACGCTATCTCGGAAACGGTGCAAGAGGAGCTAAGTTAATATTAATCACTAATAGGAAGTCGAATATAAGCTTTCGATTGGTACCGAACTCTGTGACCTCGGATGACCTTGAACGGCGTAATAGCCCTAACGGCTGCGTAATTTCACCGAATTCGGTACAGCTTTCGGGACGGATTACGTAGAAGTGGTTGAAGATACACCAATACTTTCTGCAGCGAAAATGTAGGCCCGCCAAAGAATCTAGTTTTTTACGATATATCATTTATGGCGATATTGGCAGGGGATTACGTCAGCGACAGCGATAAATGAGGCACTCCCCACTCGCTAGCGAAAATTTGATAACTTGGAAACGGTGCAAGACAGGAGGTAAGTTAGAATTAATCACTAGTAGGAAGTCGCATATGGACTTTCCACTAGTACCAAAATCGGTGACCTTGATGGCCGTTGCACTGCGTTCTAACCTGCGTTCTAACGTCACTTAACCGCGTCCATCTGTGGCGGAATTTATGCACCAGTCTGTCGTATTTTGTTGCGAGTACGATATCGTCGTAAAGAAAGTTCACGTTCGCTATCTAATCTCCTGATGAGTTTCTTGTACTAGAAGAGAGTACAGACTGATTCCACCCACTTTCGTGTAACAGGCTGACGCCGCCTAGCGATTGGAAGTAGGCCTATTGCGCGCGTTAGCGCTATTTATGCATCGTTGCAGAAATGTGGTTCCATTCCAGGACATTGTGGCCAATTTGTTGTGGCTGGCACAGTACGGTGTGTGTGTCGACTGTCGAGAACTACTAAACAGAAGCTGAATGTGTTACGGTGAACCTAGAAGTTTCAAGACATTTGACCTTGACCTAAGTGACCTCAGTATAATTTAAGCGCAAAGTCCACCAAAATGTGGAGTCAAATGAGAGAGTGTGAACTGTGGGGTCCAAAATGGAAAAATGTGGAGTGCAACTTTTGACATACTTCCGGTACTTTTTGACCTTCATAATGACGAACAAATCAGTTACGGTGAAAACGCTATAAACACAGGCATTCTGACCAGGGACGTGACCCGAGAAAAAGCTCCCGCTCCATCGTTTTCTGCCACGCCTGCTCCGCTCCACCCGATTTTCGGGCTTTCGGCACGCTCCGCTCACATGCTCTGAGTTCGGATCAGCGCTTGAAGGAAATCTGACGAATACCCTAGCTATTTGCAATATGACATTTATAACAACGCCCATTAACTAAACACCTGGTGTATATGCATGCATCACACGATCACCGATTATGACAGATAAAAATCACATTCCAGGACATATGGCCAATGCGCTGTGGCTGGCACAGTGTGTGTGTGTGTCGAGAACTAGTAAACAGAAGCTGACGTGACTAGCATGAATGTGTTACGGTGAACCTAGAAGTTGCAAGACACTTGACCTTGACCTGTGATTCCGAGACATACATGTACATGTAGTTAGTACTGCCTATAACTTGAAAAATACTGGTCAGATTTTGATCCAGTTTTACGGGATAATCTGTCTGCATTTTGCAATAAAAATTCTAGATAAACTCGTATTTTAGTTAATCATAAATCAAAACAGATGTGCCAGAACGTGTTGTGTGAACAAACATACAGCATGAATTGAAAATATCAAATAACATTATTACTGCATTAGTATGGTTTTGATAACTTCATCTACCATACAGTGCTCACAGTAGTTCATACTAGTTGTACACAACGTCAAACACCAATAAAAATGTAGTCAGTGTAAGTTGTTGTATTCCAAACTCCATCCAACACAGGCTTGTTTCCATAAAGTACCAGTACTGCCAAATAAACACAGACAGAAAGCAGAAGAGTGAACAGTGAGAATGTAATCAATATAACGCTGTCAACGGACTCAGCAGCTCACTGACCATACTGTCCGCTGGGGTCATCATAGTAAGTAGTAGAGAAGCCTCCACCAGCCATACTTCCAAACTGAGCACCAGCATCACCACTTTCATGAGAAGCAGCGGACTGATCAAAGCTAAATGATCCAGCAGCACTGCTCTTCACAGAACCAAATGCTCCACCAAACATTCCACTAACACTTCCAGATCCCATACTTCCAGTCCAGTTGCCACCTCCAAATGAACCACGAGCTCTACCACTTTGCCAGTTGCCAAATCCTCTCACATTAGTATCAAATCCCAGTTGTCTTGGACCTTGGTTTGCTCCAAGCTGCCTCATTCCTCTGCTGGTACCAAACATAGACAAGCTTCCAAAGCTGTCTGCAGCAGATCCACGAAACAAGCTCTGTCTTCCTCCAGACCAGCGTTGACCAACATCATTTCCTCCTCTATATCCAAACCTGCCACGTTGAAACTGACCCCGTGGACGACCATAACTGCTGCTCATCAGGCGCTGAACTTTAGCTTCTGGTCTGACAAACAAATGTACAAACAGAAAACTATTTTTTTAGCATCGTTCAGTGAACAATCCAACAGTAGTAATCGTGATAATGTGTTGACAATGAAAACTTCGCAACTACCGTACTTTTAACGTTTTATTAAGTGGAAGTCATACATACACACAACTTGAAATTTTGAGTGAAAGATATTATTCAGGTTCATTACGTATTTTTGTTCATAATTTTCCGGGATTATTTTTAAAATTATACATTTTTTGGAAATGTCATGGGATAGAGAATCTGAAAAGTGATGGTTACATTTGGGTAGTTATATTTATGTCTGCCATCTTGGATTTCAAAATGGCCGCCATGAAAATTGATATTTTTAATTTATCTCTGCTGCTACTTTGCATAGAGACTTCATCTAAAAACCAAAACATGCCTTTTTAAATGCGGATGATACAGTAGCACTGTTTTTTCATGACACCCCACGTACATCTGCTAATGGAATGAACCATACCTGCCTTTGCCTTCCCAGCCAAAGCTGGTACTCATTTACCGACCACGGAAGGATGGAAGGCTGAGTTGGCCTTGGGTGGCTGGTTGGTTACATACCGAAATAAGTGTCCAGCACCGGGAATTGAACCCGGACACGGTCGCCCATCTCAGTACTAACCAGGCCCGACGTAGATTAACTTCGTTGATCGAAGCCAACATGCTAACCACTATGCCAGACCACCTGTAGGTATGGTTTATTCTGTTAGCAGATGTACATGCGGTGTGCAGGTAAAAATGTGAGATCCATTGAGAATGCGTGCCATACCTGAGCGCCTTAGAGGTGTGATCACGACAATGCGCTATACTAATCCACGTTTACCTTACCTTACCTGCACATCTTACGACAGTTATAAATGTCATAGTAATGCACAAGAATGTTATTTACACAATTCTCATGCGGAGATGTAAACATTATGCTACAATATTTAACTATCAAAAAGCAGGCACATGGCTCGGGACTCTTGCAGGTCTGCACACTCCCTAAATTCCAAAAGGCAATATTTCCATCTGTAGTCCAAACTTGAAACCTTGTTGATCATTTTCATAACTATTTTTCTACTTTAATATGTGTCAAAATATGCCTATGGACATTTCAGTTTCCAAAAATTTATCCGGGAGGAGATCATTCTAAACCACAAATGGGATGGGATGATCACTTCCCAGGCTT
>Ga0049105_1001375_pt1 | contig 10684 bp, 6 predicted proteins | sample WorMetvaBAHAMAS1_FD_61260 | JGI IMG/M metagenome (GOLD analysis project Ga0049105, IMG submission 61260) | Worm MetaG Olavius vacuus BAHAMAS.1 | ecosystem: Host-associated > Annelida > Digestive system > Unclassified | place: Germany: Marburg | collected 2013-04-09 | reverse complement strand
TCCAAAATCGCTACATTTTTCGACCACTCTTTGGTTTAAGCCCCCGACGGAGGGGTTTCCCTGGGACGATCTCCGTAAAATTTTACCTGGATGTCGTCAGGTCACCAACGTATTAAATGTCGCAGAAACATTGCCGAAAATTTCAATCGGCTGAGTAGGGTGCACGAACGTTGCAGACAGACGACAGACGACAGACGACAGACGGACGGACGACGACATATAGCGAACATGAACATAAGTTCACGTTCGCTAAAAACTGAAGATCAGTTTAACACTTTAGTGTAAGGGTCTTATCTATCACACGTAGGAAACAGCAAAAATCATTTTGCTATGACCATTGTGATGTGAATCCGGGTGCACCCTGACAGGGCGACTCAATTTAAAAATCGGAAGAGCATTGTCCACTTTATTGCATTTGCATCGAAATTGACAAAATCTGGCCAGCAGCTGCCAAATTATAGGCAATTTTTATCCAAAAATACAACAATAGTTCTAAAGGTCAAAGATCAAGGTCAAATGTCATTGAAATCTACTCACTTTTATGCTTCACCATAACACATATTCACAGCAAGTTACATTAATTTCCGGTCAGTAGTTTTCAGTTTTGCGCGGATAGACAGACACACGGACAGACCAGTATTTGCTTCTGACGCGCAGTGATAAAATTGTCATACTTGTATCGACAATAAGCACACGCAATAATACTAAGTTCGTACGTACAAAATGTTCATGTTTTATCGCTTTCCACTTGCGAGTTATATTACGTAAGCACATACATCTGGTTAAGTGCATAAAGAACAGCAATGAGATTGTTTCTGTGTTTTAGACAAAGCAATCGACTTCAGGGTACGGTGATTTTCTAGATCTCTCTTCTCTTTTACGCTAATATATATCATGCGTCGATGACAGTTTATAGCGAAAAACTTTTGCTCCTTTTCATGTTCATAGTTTGAACCGTTAGAGTGAAAAACTTTAGAAGTTGCTGAAGTTATGTGTGGTCAATGGCAATGGCATGTGCGTTATTACGTGTCTTCACTCAAATCAAGTAAGTAAAACGTAAATCATTACTCTTGTAAATGGCGCCAAAACCCGAGAAACGCTATAGCGGACACTGTCAGCGGAGTAATATATGGTGTTCGTTATTGTCATTGCAACTTCCTTTTGAACATGCCGGTCAGTTGCATCAAAGTAAATCATATGATGTTCTCTCTTTACTTGGTTTGTGGCAGTTTTAACGATAAATTTTAGAAAACAAAGCGAAAAAGAACGTTACTTACCTGTTTTAATGCTAATGAGCACAATCCTACGCCAGTAGATAAACTAATTTTTATCATCGTCTACAGTACAAGAATTGATGATGGGATGTCATTTCTAATATTCTGCTGCTGACATGAAGGATTTGCCTCAAATTTTCATACATCTTAACTGTATAACTACATGCTTATCAGTGTGGCATGGTAATGTAAGGTAAGGTAAACGTGGATTTGTATAGCGCCTCGTCGCGAACACACCTCTAAGGCGCTGAGGTATGGCACGCGTTTTCAAGGAATTTTACAGTTTTACCTGCGCACCCCTCGTTCATCCGCTAACGGAATAAACCATACCTGCCTTTTCCTTTCCAGCCGAAGCTGGTCTTCATTTGCCGACCCCAGAGGGATGAAAAGCTGAGTTGGCCTGGGTGGCTACCGAAATAAATGTCCGGCACCGGGAATTGAACCGGGACACGGTCACCCATCTCAGTACTAACCGGGCCCGACGTAGGTTAACTTCACTGATCGAGACCAACGCGCTACCGCTACGCCAGACCGCCGGCATGATGCTGGAATGGTTAAGGCATAGGACTCGCAATCAAGATGTTGCAGGTTTGACTCACGGCCGTTAACACTTCTACGCAGCGACTCTGGAAAAGTTGTTCACACACCAAGCAGTGTAATTTGGTACTGGCGGTGATGCTGTGCGGCTCGGAAGGTAGGCTAATCATCGGTCTTCTAGAAACAACCTAGTGCCACGTTTATAACTGTCACCAGCGGCCGCAGAGCCTACATCAAGCATGGGATTACATGTTACTTTCAACATAACAATGTCGACGTGTTTTACACTGTGCAGCACTGGGGCATTCCTCTGAGCAGAAGATTTAGAGCACTGAAACTGTGGTTTGTCATCAGAACGTATGGAGTTGAAGGACTACAAACCTACATAAGAGAGGTAAAGCAGTCTGCCTCGACGGAGCTTAATAGTAACCTGTCGCCTGGACGACAGACATAAGTACGAAAGTGATGTATTATTAGAATCTAACTTTTCAGATCGTAACAAGTAAGTAAGTAATTAAGTAAGTGTTTTTCTAAGGCGCCGCATAGCAGAAGTCACAGAGCACCGTGTTCATGCTGGCCGAAAAAGGTGTCCCTTCACTTCAGCTGTCGTCTAAGCAGTTCGTATAGGTGATGTCTGGATTGCGCAGCTGGACCGAAAGAGAGTTCCACAAGTGAGGTCCAGCGGCTGTTAAAGTTCTGTCGCTTAACTGCTGAGTGTTCGCAGCATCACGCAAGTCGTAACTTCAGCTGACCGCAGAGAGCGAGAGTGCGGTCTTACACGACGCAGCAATGTCACTGAAACGAAACAATATTAAATACCACTCAACTGATAACAGTCAGTTTTATTACAATAACTGAGGTATGAGGCAGATAAGCGAAGAAAGTTTTTTTCTGAAATCTACAGAAGTAAGAGATTAAATTGAACTATTCCGTGCAGATTCAGAAAACATTTCGTAAACCATTAAAACTTTTAACTGATTAAAATGCTTAACAGTCAGCTACGTAAATTACGAAGCCTGTTATTTTTACCGCGTTGCATGGAATGCAGACGCGGTCTAGCGATGATTCTGTCTGTCTGTCCGTCCGTCCGTCCGTCTGTCTGTAAAACTCGTGATTTGTGACAAAACGAAAGGAAGTTGTGCCCGCATTCTTATACAACATGAAAGAAAATTTACCCTAGTTTTGTGACAAGAAGAATGGTTGGCAGAGGACGACCCTTTCTACCTGAAATTCTGGGTAAAACTGACCCCGTTAAAGCGAAATCGCCTATTTTCAGTCGATATTCGCTCGTAGTGCCTCAGCCGTAACACCTAGCGAAAAAGTTCAATTAACACTAATATGAAGTCCACTATACACGCTCTCCAATGAGCCTAAGATGAACATCGTACGTTGTTCCTAAACCCCCAAAGGGGGCTCAAAACCACAACACGGCCGTTTTCCACGTAAAATTGCACTTCTCTTGAAGAAAGTCTGCTACAAAGTTTCTTTGTGTGCAAACTGTCAGCGACAAAGTTGTAACGGATTCATTGGCCTAACTCTCCGTGCGAAAATGATTGGTGGGGACGTCCCCTTAAATGTAAATTTTGCATTAAGTAAACCACTACTTCGCACCGCTGCCGTGCTTTCACGAAATGTGAGGAATACTCTATTTGCATCACGATTATTGCATTAACTGAACTAACTGAGGTGTTTGGATCCATTACACGATCGCGGATTGAGACGGATATAATAATGGCATTGCACGATACGCGTATAAACCACATGGCGTATAAGTTAGCTGTGGAGTAGGCGGCAGTGTTGCCACTGGACTTTTAAAAATCAGTCCAGATTTCTTAGGCAAAAAATTCAGTAAACCCCAGATAAAGAAAATCAAGTTCACTTCTCCAAATACCTCCGACTTTAACGCCAAAACGTTGCATAATTTTGCATTAAGTACAAACATAGTGACGCAAAACAGTTAATGATCATTTGTCGACGAAAACGCCGTAAGATAGAGCAATGTTAGATGCACGCTTTACGCACTTATATTTTTGCCAAAGCTTATACACGCTGCAGCGCAGTTTGGCTGCGATAGCTGACCTACTTGTCATACCTGTTGCAGCATTGTCGTCTGGCGAAGGTGTTCGAGACATGCGTCAAGGCTGACGATCGATTCGAGGTCAAAGGTCGCGTGACATTGGGACTCGTCAGTTTTAGACTAAAGGTAACGGATGACAGACATCCAGCGTCACGAATAATTGCAACGTCAAACGCGAGTCGAAACACTTGAAAATGCATTATATTCAACAAGCAGAATATTCACTGAGCTCTAATAGACACCACTTTTCTATAGTGCTTTACAGCAAGTGGAAGTTGCGCTTTATTTACCCATCGCGAAAATGGCCCGTGTTAAGAAATGTTACGTGCGCCACGTGACAAAAAAAACACTCGATCAGTTTCGGGGTGATCTGGATCCTAAGACAGGATTTTCACTTTGTTTAACTTAGCGAAAATACTGAATTATCAGTACGTATATGTATATGCTATTTCTTATGTAAATCACAAGATGGCGCCACTAGCTTAAACATATGCTACGTAGTGTGTTTCAAACCTTGGTGAAGGTTTTTGTCCTCCGAGAGCTTTAGTGTATCAGTCATCATCTAGTTGAATCAAGTCAAACTTGTTTAGATGTAGGGCTTGATTTGCCGTCTTGTGTCGCCAGGCAGTGGCGTCACTAAGGTGCCACCCAGTTCGGGTAGGCCTAACTGACGATGTCACTCTTTTTACCTCAAAAGTGATGATCTTTTTTAGACATCGTCCTACAGACTACCATCACCACTCGTACCCTCTCCGCCTACATGTCATCGGTTGTCCAGTTTTCTTGTAAATTATTCCGCCAAAAATGTTTTCATTAGGGTGTCACCCCATGGATGGTATCACCCGCGGCGGCCCGCCCCCTCCCCCACTGCTGCTCCCAACTCCTTAGTGACACCACTGTCGCCGGAGTTTAACCTTTATTAGAAAATTTCTAACTCCGACTGGAAGGTCATTTACAAATGCTTCCGGAATCGATCGTGATCTGACCCCGACTGGCGATTTTAACGACCTGCCGGCACATGATTTACGAACTTAAAACATGAAATGCCTATGAATTTATAGCGTTAGAATGTTGACTCGAAATGCTGCAAAAACTCGGGCTCCGACAGGAAGACCTCACATCAGCGCTCCCCATCCCCCTAGTTGAATGAAAGTGAGCCGCTTCTCAGCATAGGAGGGGAGCCTGAGGTAGGCTAATGGAGGGAAAGAAGGGAGTGATAGCAGGGAGGTGGGTCGGAGACGAGGAGGCAGGAGCACACGTCCCCGGCAATAATTTCACACATAGAATCCTATTCAGATGACGGAATTGTTCAGCCTTGTAGGAGGTTGGCACTGTGCGAGTGCTGTCTGGCTTGACATGACGGTGACGCGAGTGTTGGGTGCTCACAGGCGGGCAACGCGGCAACGCAGTTGCTACTGCGAGCAATCAACATGTCCGGTAAGCTGCACATGGTCCCGGCGGTCATTAACGACGACTACGTCATCCGCTTTGCGGTGTGCTCGGTCAACGCCAGCGATGGCGACATTAAGTACGCCTGGAACGTCATCACGGAAACGACGTCGAACCTGAGCAGCCAGTCAGCGTCACTCGACCTCTACAGACCAGATGAGCTCGTACGTAGTCTGACGTCTTACGACATGGTCGAATGTTTTATGAAATTATTTCTGCGTGTTCTGTACATGATGCATCAGCCTCCGTGGAGTTAACACTACGTTATACCACGCTAGCCATCCGTTGTAGACATAGGCGCTACGAGTGCGACGGTGGAATAAGTTCAATGGACTTTAGGTTAAGTGTTGCTTAACTTCGGAGTTCTCACACACGTCCATACAACATGCATGTGTGTTTACTTCACCTGTCTGTTTATCACAGGTGAGTGAATCTGAGGAAGAGGATGAGGCAGCAGACAAGGTAGTTGAGCTGGTTCGCTCGCCGCTGTCACTGAGGTCTCCGGCGTCCTCTACACAGAACGGCGAGGTAGAAGACGTGTTTCTGTTCGACAACAACATCCCGTCGATTGCGACGCGCATTCCGACCAGTGCCGAGCCGGCTGACACGCTGGCATTCCGTCGACGCAACCGTCTTCTGCGTCTCATCAGCGACCCGCGCGGCTACAGCTGTGCTCTGCAGAGGTCAGTCAGCGTCCAGCTCGATGACCGTCGACGTCAGCGTGACTACACCGACGACCTGTCATTCGGATTTAGCAGATCGTGGGGAGCAAACGGCGCACTTGTTGATCACCTACTACATGACGATGATGACGATGATGACGATGATGATGATGATGATGACGCAGAGGTCGGCAGCGGACGCGAACAGAATCAGCGTCGAGGTCAGGCACGAGGTCGAGGACTTCCAAGCCAGTCCCCACTAACCAACGGCAACGGCAGAGCTCGACGGAAGAAAGTGAGGTCAATCGATGCGTGCTGCAGCGGCATAAGTGATGCGGTGACGATGAAAAGACGTGGAATGTTGTCGGACGGGAAGATGGTCGTTGTTGGTGATCTCACCTGCAGTGACGACGATAACGACGAAGTCTCGTGTCACCTGTGTAACGGACTCGATGAGCAGCTGAAGAAGAACTCGTGCGCGCCAGAGCGTTCAAACAAAGCAAACTAGATGAACTACATGTACTCATATAAACCCGCTTTTTTGTTTATATGTATAGGCTGCTTGTTGTATTGTGAGAATTAAAACTATCTACGAACGTTGTTTTTTTCTTGAGTAACAAGCATGCATATACGAGACAAACAAACGGCAACTTGTACGGTGTCATCTGTGTGACCTTGAAATAACCTTTTGGCGTCAGGATAACTCGTAATCAACGGCAGAATCCAACTGCACATAAACATTTTCTGTGTTCGCCTGTACTGGTATAAACTATTTGCTTAAGTAGTCCGGTGTTGACGTAATGAGCATTTACAATTCTCGTCGAAGTATACATCAAATGACCTCGAATGACCTTTTAGGCTCACTGTACCTCATCGGCGATTGGTGCGTCGGCTCCAGCTATAGCCCGTATGCGGTGTTCTATTAGTCAAGAATAGCAACCATCCATACATGTACCGACACACACACACACACACACCCACACACACACACACAGTTTTGAGACGGGACCATAACCACCATGACCACTACAGACCACAGACTGACATCGCCGTTTCTAAAAGCGTTCAGTGGAACGCCTAATAATGAAGATAACACGGTGCCTATAGGCCTAATTTGGTCAAATTTATTGCTGAATTTTCCACAGTTTATAGCAGTTATCTGTTGTACGGGGTACAGGTCAACATAATAGCCTACATCGGTCATGCATGCAGCATATTGTCCACATTAGCTTTAATGAGTGCGCACATTACTTCGAAAAAATACAGCAAACACTGCACTAAAAACGTAGCAGCGTACACTTGATTGTAACTTTGTCAGACATTCACCGACTTCAATAATTTTTTACGAACTGTAAATGAACGTGGAATATAAGGCACACGTTTACTTACTTATTATCAAAACGCCATTATTTGCTGACGACTTTTGTGAAGTAAAAGAGTTTTACGGATGCGTGTGCACACGTAGGCTATCTGAGATGATGTGGGAGATTTCACTGTAGTTCTGCATGTAACATTTATTTATTTTAAAAATCCAAAAATCGGTTAAGATTAGCCAGCGCTACAGTCAGATACACAGTGTGGTACCGTTTAATTTGGCCCACCCTATAGGCCTGGCGAACTATAGTCAACAACAACGCAGCTGTCATTGGGCGAGTCGCGACGCAATGACCGACGTCGATCAACAAGCATGTACGCCTATAGAAACTCTGTCGCAAAGCTGGGTCTGTAAACATTACCCAGAACTAGGCCTACTAAACTAAATCTAAATTCAGCTTACTATGAGAACTGAAAATGAAACTGTTTATGGTTTATAATTCATATAGTAGAAAGCGAACAGGTAGATCCCCAATCTATATATTAGTCAAGTATTATAAACAAAGAGCTCAGATATTGCTGATATAGCCGCGCAATGTTGCACAAGTCGAATTGTTGGTTTCGAGTGAGGATATCTCTCTTTAATGCATTTTTTCTCAGTACTTTCTATGTGATCATAAATCACATATTGGGGAAAACTAGTTTTTCGGGCTACATTTTATCGCACACAGTATGGGTCTAACTGCAACCACTTTTAGTAGTAATTGGCCCCAAATCCACCGAATTCGGTTAGATTACGAAAAATAACGGCCATTACGTCGTTCAAAGTGGGCCTAATTTAAGGTCACCGACTGTAATACCATTGGAAAGCCCGTATGCGACTTGCTGTGTGTCAATAACGGTAACTTAATCTTATCTCGCACCTTTTCCGAGATCACGAATTATTAGTCAAATTTTAGGTGTCGACAGCCGGTGCCTCTGTTTAACGCACTCGTTCGGGGTGAACCAGTACAATCAGGATAGGGAAATTTGGTCATAAGATGATAAAAAACTAGATGCATCGTTCTATCGTGTAGTACATAGTGTATTTTGATACTTGAACCGTTTAGGCGTGTGACTCACCAGTGTGAGAGACAGACGGACAGACAGACGGACGGACGACAGACATTCTGATAGCAAAGACCGCGCTTTCCTTACGTTGCGTGGCCAAAAACCTTAAATTAGTAAAGGTTGACAAAATACTCCAGTAATCGAGCTCACAAAATTAAGCTCGATTAGTTTTCGGAGTTCGAGTTACTACAGCATTTCGAGTACTTGGCACAACTCTTACTCAAGTGCTCAGGCTGGCTATGTGTACGCGCTAGGGCTGTACTGCCGGCCGATTTTATTACTAAAGCCATCCTGGCGGCCGATAGTGTAACAACAATGCATGCCTGTATAGCTAGGGAGTCCTTGGGGTTCTGAAGGACCCATCTAAATTCCAGAAGTTCCATAAATGCTATTCGTGATGTTAGTATTTTTTTCTACCTCGGTATGAGTCAAAATACACCCACAGACGTTTCAGTTTCACAAAATTTCCCGAGGGTGATATCCAAACCCTGTATACAGAATGAAGCGACTAACTTCCGGACTCAGCCCTAGCACGGCCTGCGCAAGTGCCCCGGATGTATAAGACCAGCCCTATGAACATAGGCTGCCTACGGGCCGTGATTATATTTTCTTCAAAGAGCACCATGGAAGGCGGAGCCATGAAGCCTGTAGCGCAGATTGCAATTAATCGATAGCTATGATATATCTGTGCAATTAATCGGCATTGATCGTCTTTGGCCGTGTCTGATGTGAGACTGTCCCCAGTAGGCCTAGGCCTAGACAGTCCGGTGTGCCTTGTAATAAGACTGGCATCGCCTGAAGTTAAACATGCATGGTTTCTCTACAATCAGTACATGTACAAGTAATTAGTAGAACAAAAACAGTACCAATCATCATCATAAATTTTTTAAATAAAAGTTGTCACACGCAACTAGCATGATACAAAATAAACATTTAGCTAACAAATGTGTTGCAATGTATAGTACCAGTAGCATTGTGCAGATTCATTCATGTGGATGAACTAGCTGGACCACACCACGACGCCACTCTTATCTGTCGACGAAGGCTAAGTACTGCCTCTGTCTTTTCCCAGGTGAGTTCCAATCTTGTTGGTCTTTTTGACTGTGTCTCCATGTTGTCTATGGCCGATCCACTGCTACCAAAGTGGCTGTTTACAGGGCTGCAATATTGTCTTCCCTTCTGTATGGTTGTGAAGGATGGACCCTGTATCGCCATCACATTCTGAAACTAGATCAGTTTCACCTCTTTATCCTTTCTTGTCCAATTCTAAGATGTCCTGACCACTTCATTTGTAACCATATCTTTTCAAGAGACATCTGACATGATTCTTTGCCATCTGTGAGAAGCAAGCAGCATCCACTCTTTTCGTTAGCGTTGCTGCTGATAACTCTGCAAACTGCAAGTGAACTTTAAAAATTTGTATTGTTGAAAGTAGTCAAACCTGGTGCCGTCTATAGATCTATATGCACTTGAATCTACATTATTCAACTACTAGTCTAGTACTCATCTACAAGAGTAGCAATTTACTAGCAAACAAATTAATCGACTTCTGTTGGGAGTCGAAATGTCAAAGTATCGAGGCAGGGCCCAGCCCTAGTACGTTGGCACGGGCTGCCGGCGGCCACCGGGAGGCGGGCCTACAGCGGCGAATTCGTAATGCGCGTGGTGCGTAAATCATCGAGTCAGTCTGTGTTGCAGCCGTGATCGAGACGCTTCGGTAGAGGTCGTTGTTCGCTGCGAATACTGAAACGACGAGAATGCCGACTCACGAGGAGCTTGTTAAGGCGGCCGGGACGATTACACCCGACAAGGCACACAGCGATGCGAACCCAAAAGTCTTCTTCGACATCAAGATTGGCGACCCGCACGCAGGACGCGTGACATTCGAGGTAATGACATTGCGTCACACGTCACTCGATTGCTATCAACGACCTATGGTTAACAGTTCGCCTGTGTGGTCTCCATTGTATTGTTCTTTGCCATGCTTTAAAGTATTGCAGTTCGTTGCAAGTTTACGCTAAGGTGGAGTGACATAGCAGGGAGCGTGAGTACGTGTGTGCAGCCAATGACGTAGCATTTCCGCATCGCTGTGCCGGGACGTCTGTTTGACCTTCAGTATGCTACAAGCTGGGCCAGCTGCAGGCGTCGCCATTGGCAGTCGCTGTTGCAGCGGCGGCGCTAGCTGTACACTGCGCTAACCATTTAAGGTCAGCGGCAGTTAATACTTCAGGTCCTCATATGGACAACGACAGTGTTTTTTT
>Ga0049105_1001374_pt1 | contig 10685 bp, 8 predicted proteins | sample WorMetvaBAHAMAS1_FD_61260 | JGI IMG/M metagenome (GOLD analysis project Ga0049105, IMG submission 61260) | Worm MetaG Olavius vacuus BAHAMAS.1 | ecosystem: Host-associated > Annelida > Digestive system > Unclassified | place: Germany: Marburg | collected 2013-04-09 | reverse complement strand
AATAAGAAAAGTGAGCACCTTATCTTCCGCGAATTTCACGGACGGTAACATCTTGAAACAGAACGCACCCACATATATATTCTACGAATGCCCGTGCATAAATTAGGCAACTAGCTAATATTATGTGGTTATGTCTGTCGTCTGTGCAGACCGTGGTTTGTTGTACACATGTGGCGATGGTCTTCATGGCAAGTTAGCACTTGGTGATGATAACATCGCAAACCACTTCAAACCGACTTTAGTGCCAAGATTTGCAAAGTTTATCGTAGAGTCGGTAAGATATTTAAGTTTCTGATGTGTCATTGATATTTGGAGTCTGTTGAAACTTTGCAGCAGTTCACAGTGGAATGCAGGCAGGTCTGTTGAAACTGGGGTTGAAACTGTTGAAACTGGGGGAAATATCCAGATATTTCCCGCATAATTGTCCCAAAATGCCAGGTAGGAGTCTGTTGAAACTTTGCAGCAGTTCACAATGGAATGCAGGTAGAACACTACTGTGCTGTGTGCATGTGCCAGGTTTCATGCGGTGGCTGTCATACGCTGGTCATTGCTCGGCCGAGACCAGAATCAGACACCATGCCACAGAATGGAGATGGTGTGCTTGAGTCTGCGGAAGAAACAACTAGTTCCGAGAAGTTGTCTGTTGTTAGTGAGATGATTCGCCGCGGTGAATTGTCCAACAGCCTTGACATGTCTGGCAGTATATCGGCCCGCATACGACGACGACAGAAGATGCCGGTAATTACGTTTGTACTGCCACGGATTGATTACTAGCGTCATGTATTATTCACTTATCATGCTAGAGGCAGCAGATACAGATACACTATACATATGTGCACAAAACACAAACCATCAGTCTAAAATTGACGGCTAACATTTGTTATTTTGTACATTCGTTGCAGGACTCACCCTTGTCACAGTCAATGACTTTACCCCGGTTGAACACTCTTCGTAACTTTTCGCCTCCAAAGTTAAAGGATGATGACAACTTTGATAAAGGTACCAAGTCTCCATGACAGTTGAATAGTGCTGTCACTACTGTTGTTTTTGTCTTTCTTAATTTTTTAGTTCAGCTGGCTGAACTGGTAGTATAAGCAGTCAAAGCTGTGTGTATGTGTCTGTCTGTTAACCATGGTGGACCCAAATCATAACCACCTCATGTACAGACTTGTGTAATCTGCATGGACATCTGGACATCCCCTTCCTGCCAACATTCACCCAGACTTTTCTCACTCTGAACAATTTCCCACTGGACATCCCATCGGACAAATTTCCCCTCCTCGCAGAAAATTCCCCGAACATTTTCCCCTATAATTGTCCCCAAATGCCAGCTGAGCATCACAGCTCATGGGCTGCTTGTTATATTTCATTGTATTATGCTTAAACGTGCACAACTTGTATTTATTATTATTATTCATTGTTTTGTTTTGTTTTGTTTTTAAATATTAGCTACTTTTCAGAGTTTATGAGCAGAAGCACAGATGCTTGGCATTGATAACAATTATTTTCTTATTCTCTGTGTTTGGTGTATGAAACTTATATTATTTTGCCAAAGAATCTGCAGTGGAAGCAATGTGGTTGGTGTATGCTGTCCGTCCGGTGTTCATCTAGCCAGTGTTTGTTTGTCTGTTGCACATTGTCTGTTAACACCTATTTCGTGTGATGCGATCTCTCTGTACTTAGTTGGGGATTTCAGTGAAACGTGGCACAAATGTTCATCATGTGAGTGGCATTGCTGAAAAGGTTCTCAAGGTCAAGGGCCAAGGGTCAAGGTCGTGACCAGACTGAATTGTATAATGGTGGAGGCATGCAGGTCGACAGAGTGTCGTCAGGGCTCACTTGTTTTAATTCTTGTCTTGCATTTTGATTGCAACGTGAAAGTTACTGCAACTGAAGTATCTGTATTGCATATTTTAGGCAAAAGTAATGGCTACATTAGAAGTGACCATGAAGAGGCATTGTACAACACTCCAGAAAATGTGGGTGACTTGAGCACTTGCATCTGTGTTGCTGTATTACTTGTTCTTTTGCCATTGCAGCACGTAGTGTGCTTGTTTACTTCTCATCTCACCCAGGTCAGCTCATCCAAATTATACTACTCATGACAGAAGCAGTGGAGTGTGAGAATCTTGTCTATATTTGTACGCAGCAGCAGTCTGTAGGGGAGTTAAACTCACATCAGTGTGCAGTGTCAAACATGATGTACTCTTATGCGTAATACACATACAAACTTGGAAGTTTGTCACTAAGCATTGTTCCCATTCTCAACTATGTAACAGTTGCAGATGTATCATTTGATTCCATCTGTATTCACAGTTCTGTGTTATGCCTCCACTTTTTCAAGGAGACGCATGTTTGGCTTAGTGGGACTACGTTGTTCTCAATCAACATAGTTGCTGTGATGGCTAACCTTCACCCAGGGTTGTGGTCTCTGTCTTGACGTCTCGGTTTCGAGACGGTCTCGAGATGTACCACCGTCTCGTCTCGGTCTTGTCTCGAGAAAAATTGTCAACATCTCGGTCTCGGAAGGCAGGTCTCGGTTTCGGCCATTTATGTCTTGTGCCCAAGACCAATTTTCGGCCAAATTGTGCAGACCACATTATTAAAACGAGTCAATTTTGGGCGCCATGGGAATGCTTCACTTTCACAGCCGCATCAGCTGGTGCGTTCTGCATTCATTCACGTTGAGTCAGTAAGTCAAGTGTTGACCGGTATACGTTAATTATTTGTGCTTCTGTCAAGTTGAAACATAGAATATGTGTATCACTTAATGTACTTTAACGTCTCAAGAGCTACAAACGTCTCTTCTCTGTCTCGACTCGGCTGGTGAAGCTAACGTCTCGGTCTCGGGAGGTGAGCTTCTCTGTCTTGAGCTTTTCGTCTTGTGCCCATCCCTGCCATCACCACGTTGCTATGTCACCAGCCACCCAGGTCAGCTCATCTTGGCCATCTGTGGGTACTAGTGAAAGCTGGGGGGTAAACAGGCACACGATGTGATGCACTCATCCCATATCTGTGGTCTTACAGTGTAAGTCGGTGTCTGGCTGAGGGCTACAGACATAGAGATCAGCACTACCCTATGCCCCTGTGGCTTGACAAGAGACTACTGCTTTGCAATTTATTTCTTCAAACAAAACCATTGAGTCACATAGTATAGTTAATGTGGTTTTTCTCTCACTGATAGTTTGACTTTGCCGGTAGTTATTGTGATGTTTGATGTTAAATGTGACATTTGTGATGAAGAGTGTCAAACTGCGAGGACCGGTTCCAACGCCTCGTTCAAACCAGCACGACAAACACAGTCCAGAGAGACCAGCATCAGCAACTGGACAGGTACTGATGCTGACGATGATGCTTGATCTAATATTGATTTGTTTTGAATGCTGCTGCAGTCAGATTCCACCATACACATCAGCTGCTTTCTACTACTGTGATTTGACTGAATGACTGTTAATGTTTCTGTCATTGTCACGGTGTCCATGTGTATGTCTTATGTGTACTTTGTTTGCTTAATTGTCTGTGTATTCATTTTTTTCTGCAGACTGCATAAAATGAATCAGTGAAAGAATAGTGCCTTGCTGTATTGTAACTATTATTAGTCATGTACTTTTGTATTTCTTTTTTTATTGCCATGATTGACCGTCTTGTGACTCCCAGGCCTCGCATGTTTTCAATGGCTTAATTATGGGACTCCAGCAAATAGTACTACATACTAATAGTAGGAAGTTAGATGCTCATCAGCAACCGATGTTGTCATGAGCAGTCTGAATAACTGTTATTGTTATAAATATGTTAAAGTTAAAGTTAAAAATTATATATAGTGCCATCAAGTCCGAAGATTCAGAGGCGCTTGACGGCAGGACTAGTCAGCTGAGCAGTCAGAGGGAGTATGGTGAAATAAAAATGTTGTTTAGTTCATACAAATTCTGTCTTACCACTGTACTTGTTTCATTATTTGTTGCAGGCTGCTGCTGATGATGATGAAAAATCAAAAGGTACGAATACTATGTCTTTAGTTTATCTCTGACTAGCTTTATGGTATACATGAAGTCATTGTCACTGTGGCACCTGCAAGCAGCTGCCCTGGGCATTCTGTTCCTCTGTCTGTCTGTCACATTCAATGTCTATGTGAAACTGCTAAACATGTCTGTTTGGTAGGTCGACTCTTCTAGTTTGTTCAGAGAACATCAGTAGTACTTTCAAGCAAAATGTTGTCATTCTCAACATGCATTCACTGCACAATGACTGTTTCCTGCCACTGGTCACTGGGTCTTAGTACTGGAAACATTGTATAAAGGCAATGTATGCATTTGTGAACTGACAGTTAGGCAACGTTTTTTGTGGTTTATTTTGTACGTAGTGACATTTCCACGTAAAATAGCTTATTGTTTCTGTGTGACATCTCGGCTTCTAGTTGTTCATTTAAATGAGTGTTATATGGTAGTTGTTCACTTTCTTCATGTGGTCAGTTATATGTGTTTAAAATATAGATATTGTATGAATGGAGAAGTTTAGCTTTGCTGTTTTATGATTTGTGTTACTGCATATGCAGTTAAATTATGCCAAAAGTGATAAACTTGTAACATTATTGAAAGGATTAGTTCTAGGGTGAAGTTCTGTTTTACTGACCTATTTACCTACGACTTTATGGTACAGACTGTTCTGTATAAGACTGTTCATTCACTTCAGCAAGTTGCCTTACCTTTACCTTTGGGCAGAGTGCTGTACTGCTCAGCATTGAGCTTGTATCAGTTTGGCTTAATGCACGTAAGTTGAGCAAATAACTGTACAAAAGCTTATCACTCATATCGAATAACCTTTTTGATGGTATGCCTGAGATATAGTTAATGGACTTATATTGTTTAATATTACAGACGACAAGAAGAAGAAAAAGTCTGATAAAAATAAAGAGAAAAAGAAGAAAAAGAAAGACTCTGATGATGGTGGTGGCAAAGATTCAAAAAGCAGCAGCAGCAGCAGCAGCAGCAGTAGTAGTAGTAGTAGTAGCAGTGACGATGACGGTGATGATGATAAGAAAAAAGGTGATAAGAAACAGAAGAAGAAAAAGAAAAAGAAAAAAGAAAAGAAGAAAGATGACAAAGACAATGATGAGAAGAAAAAATCCGAAGACGAAGAGGACAAAGCAGACAAAGAGATTGTAGGAAAGACAGAAGAAGTCAAAACCAATGAGGAAAATGAAATGCTGGATGATGACAGTAATGATGAGAAGAAAACGGCAGTTCTTAAAAAAGACAAGAAAAAGAAAACTAAAGAAAAGAAGGAAGGTGCAGAAAAATCTGAAGATGAGGATAATAAAGTGGAAAAGAAGAACAAAGTGTCGTCACCTTCAACATTTGATGTTGATGATGATGATGATGATGATGATGTTGATGACGTTGATGGTCGTACTGAGAAATTAGAAACTGTTGATAATTTAGAGAAAGAAAAACCTCATGGGAAAGGAAAGATGGAAAGACAAGCTTCAGTGTCAAAAGAAAACTCAGACGATGAAGAAAACTTGGAAGATGAGGACAGTAAATCTGAAAAGAGGAAAAACAATGATGAAGATGATAATGAAAGATTAGAAACTGATGATAGTTTTGAGAAAAAGAAATTAGTTAAGAAAGAGAAAGCTCTTAGAAAAGAAAAGAAGCCACAGCAGTCTGGAGTGACAGAAGGGAAATCAGACAATGAAGAAAACTCTGATGATGAGGAAAGTAACCTGGAGAAGAAGACTAAGGATGACAAAGATGATAATGACAGATTAGAAGTTGATGAACACGTTGAGAAAAAGCAAAGTGTTAAGAAAGAAAAGAAGAAAAAGAAGTCTGTAGTAGACAAAGAAAAAACATTTGATGAAGAGAGCAAAGTCACGAAAACAAAGAAGAAAGATACCAAAACAGTTAGAACTGAGATTGATGATGATGATGATGAGGATGACGATGATGTTGATAGAGTTAGTAGAACAAATGAGAAGAAGTCAAAGAAAACAGCTGTAAAAGGAAAGCGGAGAGACGAGCCAACTGAGGAAGACAGTGAGATTGAGATATCTACCAAGAAACACAGCGATAGTAAAACCAGTAAAAAAGATAAAAAGAAAAAGTCAGGCGAAGTCACGAATGAAGAAAAGGATTTAAAAGCTAGTGAAGGTGAGTGATACTGTTATTTATTTGATAGTCTACATGCAAGACTTTTGCTTTTCTTATGACGATAACTAAATTCACTTGAATGGATTTTTTCATTCTTTGCTGAAACAGAGTGGCTCTCTGCAGACTTGTGTTTCTTTGTTGTAAATGCCTCTGAAATTCAGATAACATTTTGCATAATTTTCTGTCGCGGGAGTATGTCATAGTCATCTTCAACTCACTGGATGCTGGCTTTACGATTGTTGTCTAAGTTGTTTGATTTGATTTTGTGCTTAGATGAAGACGTAGAGCACAATGCAGATGAAGAGTCATTGTCTCATGGTGATACAAAGGTATTGAACCATTGCAGTGTGGTCCTGTGGTCATATTATGCAGTGCAAGAATCTTAGCTTTGCAGAGAAACCACACGACATAAAAATTTTATGAAGTTAATTCTGTATGACAGCTGCACAGAGATGGCAGTTGATATGATCGAACACCACCACCAGTGTTTGTTGCATTTTTGCATTTCTGGGCTTAACAGAAGCACAGAAGCTTTACGTTATGGATATAAGCATCCTCAGACAATTTTTCTTGTACTTACTGTGTATGTTGTTCGCTACGTATGTAGTAATGTTATGTAGAAGAAGAAGAGGAAGATGGGCACTAAAACGACTGCACGCAAACAGGATACTGTTGATCAGCATCAGAAACAAGGCAAAGAAAGTGATGATATTGAACAAGAAAATACAAAAGAAACGAATGACGACAAAACTGCTGATGGCAAAGCGACGAAGAAGGTTCGTGTTTTGTGTGCACTTTTTATACAGTATAAAAAGTATATAAGTGTATAGAGGATGGAGAGACTGACAGAGCACAGTGTGTAAATATGCAGCCTCCTACAGGTATGGCTGCACAATATTATCCATCCTCTAACTCTAGAATGAGAAGCTCTGGACTGATCTGAAGGTTGCCAAAGTCACGTGTGACTCGTAGACCAGTTTAATGTCAAAAGGTGAAAGGTCAAGGTCACAGGGCCACATAATGCTTTGACAAGAAATGTGCCATATCTAATAATGGTTGGCTGTATGACTTCCTGTTTTTTTTGCCTCACAATTTCGGGCTTTCTAGAGCTTTTCACTTACTTGTTACATTGCTGTGGAACTTGCAGAGTTGAATGATGCAAAATCAAGGTCTCAAGGCTGTATAGTGTAAAACCCACAATTTTTGTGCTTAGGTCTATTAAATTATTTTGGCACCTTAACTTTGCTGACTTAAGCCAATCATGTATGATTGATTTTTGTGGGATGATTTATTGCACGATAATGCATATAAAATAACCTGGGGTGGTTGATGGGTAGCAAAATAACTGATAATCCAAACCTAAATCTTTAGCCAGCTATATTATACCACACTGTATTCCCTTGCTGCTGCATGGCTGAATTTTGCACATAAACTTGGTAGTATGGCCAGGTCAGATGCACAGACGGTACAATTTAACATTTGTATAGTCGGTGTGTTAATGGGCTATTGCAGTAATTCACCAGTTCTCTTCATGCTGTGATTACAGTAAAATGCAGCCTTGGATGCATTTGGGCACAGATACACAATATTGTTCCAAAGTAGTGTACTTGTCAAATTCTATTTATTTGTTAGTGCATGCTGGTCACAAAATTAGCCGTTTTTCTCTACATGATTTTTTTGTGAAAATTATTTTAGTGACTTACAATTGGCCAACAAATCATTTGTCATCAATTTATTTTAGGCTTCAAGTTTTTTGTTTAGAATCTGTTTTTTTGACCGATATAGCACTGTATTGTTTGTTGCAGTCCCGATCTTGCGTCATCTTGTAACGTTCTGCACATGTCAAGATTTGTCATAATGATTATCAGAAATGAAGGTACCTTGCTGTGTAGTCTTGGCATGCTCACATCATCTGTTACATGTATCTTCACTTCGTGAACAAGGTGTTGTTATGTTCATATGCTGCTGTTTCTGTTAATGTACACTGTGTCTCAAAAAAATGTGCCACACTCTTGTGACAATATTTTCGTAAAATCTTAAGATTTGCAAAGTTAAAAAAATTTCTGGGAAGGAGCCAATATTATCCCCATTGGGGATGAGAAACTTGTCCCCACACCCAATCCCATGTTGCCTCAATCCTTCAGCACTCGGGCTGTCCTGCATTCCGAGTGCTTCAGATGGCAATCCTAGTAGTTAGTACCCTTACTGACTGTACATTCAGCATTCTGATGTATTGGGACCTGAAACTTTATTATTGGTATGTACTGTTCAATGTGTTAAATGGTCGTTGAGTATTCCACTAGTAAATTCAGTGTAGAAGCACTTTAGATAATGGTCAGAACAAGGGACCCGTCATTGTCTTGCATAGCAAGGGTGGGCAAAGTATGCGTGCAGCCCACAGTCTGTGTATGTGGGCCACAGATATTCTCGCATGGCTCCATCAATTTGTACAGTCACAGGCATTGTAAAATAATGTTATTTACATATAAATATATAAATATATATGTATATATATACGTACCATATGGGGCAAAAAAACTGCACCAAATTATTTTTCTAATAACTTTGTCAAGCGTCGATCTATTTTAAGTTTTGGCATAAGTATACTTTAATAAATTTCCTATAATATGGGTATTATACATTCTTTATAAAATGAAACACAGGGAACCAGCTTAAAATTCATTTAATGCATTTGTTAGCAGACGAAAATGAATATACTAATGACTCATTTGCAGTGGTTTTAAGTAAGAAAAGATAAAAAATTAATTAAAAAAAACTTTTACAGATAGTCTGCTAAAAGTAATTTTACAATTCGCAGAAGAGAGCAGGAAGTTGTTAAGTTTGTATTATTTGCTTAAGAAGCTTTAACACCTGCCTGCCAGCGCACCATGCACATATGACTGTCAAGCTGTCGCAAGATGCCAGGCTTTATAGCACTTGACTGTAGTATTCTATCTGCTTAAAATGCAACATATGATAGTTATAGAGCCAGTACGTTTTACTATCACACTATGTGTCTGTATCTTTTTATATTTCATATGATTCCGTTATTGCGTTTAAATGTTCAAGACAATAATGAACGTTAAGCTAATGCGACATTGATAATGAACATGTGCACGCATGCTGCATTTCACAAAGCACTGTAATCATATGCTTCAAAAGAGAGTAGCAATTTGATGTTATTTTGTTCCAAATTTATTGGAGTATGTAAGGCCAATAACTATTTTACTGTAAAATGTTTTGACAAAGTTATTACAGAAATAAAGTGGTGCAGTTTTTTTGCCTCAATGTAGAACAACACGCTTAACGTGTTGTATGAATATATTTTTATTTATCATGTTTTATTATTTAACAAATTTAGTTTTTGTTTAATGCATCCTGGTAAATGTGGTTTGATGTTTAATGTCGCCAACCTTACAGAATTAAAGAGTGTGAAAATTTCACACAAATTAGCTGAGATAATGCTGATTCTACACACTGGAAAATGATTTGTTGACCTGTTAAATATTCTTTGATAGAATCCAACAAGAGTACTTTTTGCTGCATACAGCTGACACTTTTGTATACATCAGCTTTTAGTGTTGAAGTACTGGTATGTTTGTCACTTGTTGAATGAAAGTTTAACATGCGTTTATTAATGCTTAGCAGTTGAAAGCATATGGTGAATACCACATGGTTTCAACTAGTGATGCAACGAAGGTTGCTTTCCAATCTTCAAACCTTCATGGGGAACCCTCCACCGAACTGTTTAATGTCACTTTGTAGTAACATTATCAACTGTTCACTAACACCGTAAGCATTGGTTACATACCCATATGGCAAACCTAATTCTGCTTAACTGAAAAAGTGAGTCATTCTGTAAAATGAAACGAACTGATTCATCGACATTATGATTGTCACTTGTCCAGTTAGTGTCGCGTTTGCTATGATTAAATTATAAGTAAACTATCGAGTTTAATGGAACTTTTAGTTTAGTGTCAATGAAATAATCATCGCAAAGGTTCTAAGGTTTAAAAGCATGTCTGAAATGGCAAAACTTCTAAACCTTTGAAGGTTAGAACCCTTATTGCATCACTAATTCAAAGTCTGTAGTTTATGCCAGTGACTGCTCACTGCTGATCAGGTTGTTGGACATTGCTTGCATTGTTATGTAGTCGTAGAATATACACGTACTGTAAAACCCTTAATTTTGGTCACCCTTAATTTTGGCGTTTGAGTCAATTTAATTATTTTGGACCTCGTAATTTTAGCGTTTTTGCTTCCTACTACACTGAAACACTACTGTATTCAAATTTTCGGGGCCCGTTATTTTCGCGAACTTGCCAGGCTCGCGAAATTCGCGAAATAAAGGGCACGTGAAAAAAACGGGTTTTACAGTAGTTTGTATTATATGCAGACTTGGAGTTCTCGAGACTCGAGTCTTGGTCTCGAGACGTCTCAAGACCCGTTTTTACAAGTCTTGGTCTCGGTCTTGGTCTTGGAACCTCAGAGTCTTGGTCTTGGTCTTGGTCTTGGAACCCTCGAGTCTCGGTCTCG
>Ga0049105_1001373_pt1 | contig 10690 bp, 3 predicted proteins | sample WorMetvaBAHAMAS1_FD_61260 | JGI IMG/M metagenome (GOLD analysis project Ga0049105, IMG submission 61260) | Worm MetaG Olavius vacuus BAHAMAS.1 | ecosystem: Host-associated > Annelida > Digestive system > Unclassified | place: Germany: Marburg | collected 2013-04-09 | reverse complement strand
AGCATTTGAGTGAAATGATGCTATTTCTGAACTACTGCATTTTCTCAGGTAGTGCAGAAGCACTAGTTAGGTGTGGTTGGAAACTATAGCATCTACTGATTGCTTACTTTCTCGGTAACATGTGTGCAAACATTATGAAAATCCGACAATGCTTTCTCGAGTTACAGCTAAAAATGTCGGAGATGTTTTTTTTTGAGACACACTGTATGTCACTAGCTGTGCCAGAACAATGATGGTCTGGCATGGTTCAACTTCAAGGTGTTATCTAGGTGACTGTTTCTGTCATACATACACATAGGCTTGTGAGTTCGGAAGTTTTCGGCAGAAAATTTCCGGAAATTTATTTTAATTTTTCCGGAAATTTCCAGAAATTTGTTAAATATTTTTTTATTTTATACATTTTAATTATAATCATATGTTTCCAAGTTTATCATCTCAAAATGATGCAGTAAAATAAGCTCGTTCTTGACAAACAACTCTTCAGATCTTTATGCTTTAACTTTATGCATTGTGTTAAGAAAAAAAATAACTTGTTTTTAGCACAGCTCCCAGGAATATCAGCGATTTGAATGAAAATTATACACGTTATAACTTCCCGGCTTTTGCTAATATTTCCGGAAATATTAAATTTCGGGAAATTTCACAATCCTACATACACATGACCTGTTAATGTTTACTGTCTTAGTACGTAGGTTGCTGCTTGCAGTATTAATAGCTGAATACAATACACGTGACAGTGGGTGACTTTATCTTTTGAAAAAAACTTAGGCGGAAACGAAGCTAGTCCCTAAAGTCTGGTTTAATTTAAACCAGTGCTCAGTGCTCAGATTAACTAGGTTTTAGACTGATGGACGATATCCACGGTAATGAAATCGCAGACAGCAATTGCACTTTGTTTAAAGTCAGTTAAAGCACAGTCATAAGCAATAAATGCGGTCAGGCATGGAACTCAATTCAATTGCGTTCTACCGTCATTAGGTAAAATGTCACCTGCGATAGCAGTGGTGCGGTAAACATAAACACCCGCCATCTTTGCATCCGGTCTAAGCGAAAGATGGTCATTTTGGTTTTAGTCCTAAATTAAAGACTGGAGTTCACACAAAACTGCCTTTAGATTTATTGGAAGAGTTTAGCTTTAGACTGAGTTTAAGGTAGAAGTTCAGTGTCTTTTTACCTTTAGGATTAGTGTAGTCAAAAACTTAAATTTAAAACTTAGTATTAGTGAATGATAGTTACCCATTTTGCTCTGTGAATCGCTTATTCTTCCTCGTCGTCCTTGCTGATGTATAGATGTGCCCGCCAGGTCTGTCCTCTGAAATCCGGCTGTCCCTCAGGCATTGTTGGCTGGCTAAGTCACTGAATGTGACATGATGCCTGGTTGCAGGTGACAAACGAAGTCTTATTCTGAAGAAAGTTGAGCCGTGGAACAGCGTACGAGTGACGTTCAACATTCCAGCCGATGCTGCCGAGCGCTTGCGTGAACTTGCCCAGCATCCGAACTCCGTTCTACGCGAACTCGGCGTGCTGGCTGTACAGATTGGCAGTGATAACGTGATGTCTTTGTCTGCTGGTGGTAGTGGCAGTAATGCTGACACTAAGCCGTCAGACGTCGTCGCTGGCAGTGGCAGTTCCTGTCAAGCCGTTTGCCAACCAACAGCCAGTGTTGTGCTCAGCAGCAGTGGAAAAGCTACTGGTCCACCTACAGATGCGAGTTTTCCACAGTTCAAGGTGCCAACGTTGATTGTGCCAAGTTGCTGTCCAACTACACTGCCTTCGGCATCTGGTGCAGTGAGAACCGTAACGGCAGTAGAGAGTCCGATTCCCGATGTAGTGCCGAACGTAAGTGTCGCACAGCCAAGACCCGTTGGACTGGTTCGGTGGCCTAACGTTATACCAGGTCGTCCTGGCTTAGACACTGTTGCAGTTCGGTTTGCTGTACCGCCAGTGCCCGTGAAGGAGTTCTCACAAGGCTTATGCTTCATATCACCACTCAGAGCTGCCATCGGTCAGAACATTGCATCGTCCAGCCCATTGCTCGTCAATCTGCTTCAAACGCAGCGACAGCATGGCATCACTGCCGTCCCATCTCAGCCAGTCGTACCATTAGACACGGGTGGTCTGGTTCTGCCGCAGAAACGACGGAGGAATACTTCTACGAGGAAGGCTAAACAGTCGCGAAATGATCAAGAAGCTGTCGTGCCGGTGACAAGCTTACAGTCAAGAGCAGACACCACATCGCATATCGCTCAGACTCACATATTGCCCATTACCACTACATTTGCAGCAGCCAGTCGGTCGACGCCGACAAGTGACAGTCGAATACTGACCAACAATGAGAAGATGGTTGATGTGAGTCTGGCTGAAGATACCGGTAGAGCTCGTCATATGATCAATCCATACACTGGCAACCTTGAACTGGTGGACATTGCAGATGATGATGGTTTCAGTGTATCGGTTAATTCCGGTACGGAGATCACCAGCATTCACGGCTCCCGACCACTCATTGAAACTGCGGTCTCGAAAAGCACTGCGTTGTTGAATAGTGATCCGTGCATGGCAGTAAGTGGTGTGTCCGGTCAGATTATGTCCAATTTCATACCGAGCAGACTGATTTCAGCGGCTGTTAAAACTTCGGAATTGGGCACAGTAAGTAGAAATATTCTGGCTAAGAGTGAGGATGTTCCATGCACGGAAAATCAAACAGTGTCCACGTCATTGGTTTCCATATCAACTGTATCGACTTCGTCACGATATGTAGACTGGTATACTGCATCTCAGTCCGACAAGCATAGCCGCTTACAGTGTGATACTGCCCAGCTGTTATTCTCCAGTGGCTTGTCAGGAGTGAAACAGCCTGAGGTAGTCGAAAGTGTTAAGTTGTCGAACATTGCCGTACCCATTGAAAATGTGGCAGTTGGCAGTATTGAAACGAAAGCTGGGACGAGTTCTGATGAGAGATGCTTGTCGATCGTGAAACCCTTCGGCAGTAGTGAGCAGCCAGTGATCGGTTCTTTGTCAAAGAGCAGTAATGTTGCAGTGTCGAGCTTGGAGTCGGTGAGACCGAGAACCATGTCCGAGGCCATTCCACCTCAAAGCAGTAATTTTAGTACTAGTTGCAGTGCCGTGCCGCAGCTGAGCAGTTCACAGACTGACCTGTTACAGATGGCATATACTCTGGCAAAACAGAATGGCAGTGCACTTCACGTGTCGAGTCTTGTGGATAGCTGGACTAAAAATGCTGGGCTGCTGCAGAGTAGTTTGCAGTCTTTGCATGGCCTTCACAACATTGCACTAGCAACAACCGGCATTCCATTCCATTCATCGTCGACTGCAACGACGACTTCGTCTTGTGCACAGAGCGGGGTGAAGAACGTTGATGGTCTCAACAGCACCACGACGGTGGTATCGTCTGACGCTTGCTTTTTTCCGGCAGTTTCGTGCTTTCCTCCGGAGCATCGCAGAAAGTCGGCAGTGAGCATCGGTGGATTTGGAATTAACCCAGAGCCACAACTGCAGCCTGGCACTTCGAGTGTTGTGTCCTCGCTCGTGTCAACTTTACCAACTGTGAAGATACTGACCTCCGCCAGCATGCCACTAGAAGTCAAGACTTGCGGAATATCAGTTGTTCCAAGCACAGTGTCCAACCCCGTTACAGTTAACACCAGCTGTAATACTGAGAGTAATTCGTTATCATCCGGTCCATTGCCGAATACTGATATAAAGAAGTCCATCCCATTGTTAACTAACTTAACACCAACATCCTGGCCGCTGATGCCAAATTTGTTAACGGTTCCATTGGTTAATCCGACACCTCTCTCCGGAAGTCAATTATTGCACTGTGTTACACGGGCACCACTTACACCCGATGGCAAGTTGGCAGGTTTGAGTGCTGCTGTTACAAATGCCAAAGGTAATATTGTACCTCTTGCAGGAAGATTCTGCATACCACTGTCCTCCTCTCAAGCTGCATCAGTAACAACCGATGCATACAAGCAGAATGTAGAATCTACTGTTGTATCTGGCATTAGGCCACATGCCATAATGCTGACTGATAACATTGCTAAGTTCAAACTGTCTGTTTCCGGTAATAGTAGTAAATCGTCGGGAAAGCATGCGTCGTCCAAAGACCGTCGTGGCAGTACAGCTCGAACAGATGATGCAGCCTTGCAGCGTGGTAGTGGTAAGTCTCATTTGACTGTGGCACAGTTACTTGACATGGCAAAGAATGCACGGCTGCAGCAGACGGCTTGCGACGAAGAACAGGCGAAATCGTCGGATGACCCTTCGTCAGTTGTGACGTCGGCATCACTCCAACCTCAGTCGGCACTAACCATATCCCCTCTGCAATTGTCATCTCTTCCGCTGCAGAGTAGCTCCGTTTTGCTGGCATCTCATGATCAAAGCCAGCCACAGCTTGTCTCTGTGCGGTTAAGTTCAGCTGCGGGCAGCTCAGCCTCGGCTGTGTCGCAGACCAGTGCTAATCCGGTGTTCTCGCTTTCAACTTCGTCGTCCGTTGTTGTTTCACAGTCATCTACAACAGGAGCGGCATCTGCTCTGTCTTCGCATCTGTTAGCTCAGCCATTGAACACAGTTACTAACTTCAGTACAGTTTCTGCACAGTCGGCTGCCGTTGACGTTGCAGGAAAAGTTTCTGTCGAATCTTCCGTCGGCAACGAATATTTGGCATTAAATACTTTCTCTTCATCAGTTTCTGCATCTTTGCCAATGTCAGCGTATTCAGCGCACCCACCGTTACCGATTACATCGCCTCGTTATCCGTTGAACCTGACAGAGTCTGTTAAAAAGGCGATGCGTGGTGTTGGCCTGTATCCATCACCTCCCGTGTCTCCGAAAACTCCACTACAGACCTTTGGTTCCTTAAAGCTACCAGAGATTCGGCCGTATCCTGTCAGTATAGCATGCTCGGTTCCAGTATCAGAACTTGCAGCGAAGAAGCTGCTACAGGAACGCAGTACAGTTACAGTGCCTGTTATGTCACAGCAGCTGTTGATTGCGTCTAACTCGGCTGTTGTCTCATGTGTAAATAGTTGTGGTCTGTTAACCACATCTGTTAACTCTACCTCACACCTGGCGTCAAACACTTCCAATAACAGTGCGTCGTCTCTCAGTTCCACTCAAGTGACTGAGAAGCAGAGGAGTGTTCAGAATGGCAGCGTGGTATCCAATTCGGACAGTACCGATCTGCTTGCAGTTCCAGCCGTCACGTGCATCGGTTCAGTGACTGCCGCAGACTGCATACCAACATGTAATTCACTGTTTACTGTGTTACATAGTGGTGCTATACGACCAGAACCAGTGACCACCGGATGTTCTCCGTATGTAAGCAGCATCAGTGCGGCAGTAACATGTAGTATTTCGAAAGTGGAGCTGCTTTCATCTGGGCTCGTTGAAAACTTGCCAACTCGTGCTGTCAGTTCTCATAACAGCTTGAAGGATGCTTTACCTGTTAATTGTCTGAATGGCCGATTGTCGGCATCGTCGGGTGACTCGGATATGGAACTACGCCGTGATATTGTCGAAGGCCTTTCTTCCGTCGAAACAGATGCAGGCCTATCGTCTCTGCAGTCATCGCCTTGTTCTGCTGAACTTGCAAATATAATGGATGCTACGAAAGAAACTAATACTGTAACAGCAGACAATACTGAACTTCTGAATTGTGTCACAGCAGTGGACCATCGGCACAATCATGATACAGTTCTGTCGACTGCTCGGCTGTTGCTTGATAGCCCGCTACATGAGGGAAGTTTATCACTCCATTGTGACACGACTGTCGAAGATGGATATATCAAAACCCTGTCCCTTGCTTCTGACGTATCACCTGTATCTGTTGTTGATATCAAAGGTTATCAAGCAGTTACAACAGCAGCAGATTCTGTTGACATTCCATATCTGAAGGCCGCAGCAGACTCGTCAGATATGTCTTCAAAAAGAAACAGATTACAGACAGCTGTGTCTAATATTGGCAATAGGTCAACTACACGGCGTAAGGTGTCAGCTGATGCGGAGACAAACAGTAGTGTCGTAAGTGGTAGTTCAAACAGTGTCGAGTCTGCTGGCAAGCAGCAGACAGTAACATCGGTTGGATCTGTCACACGAATGACAACTCGCAGTAGTCGGCGTACGGCTGCATCGACCACAGAATCGGCAAACAAGACCAGCAGTAATGAGACAAAATCTCTCGTTCAAAAGACGCCGGTGAAGTCGTCAGAGAGACGGGCACACACCATCTCGGAGTCGTCGAACCATGCGGAAGATCTCCATACAACAAAGTCTGTTGTGGTTACTCAGCGACGGTCTGCCCGCACTCCTGTTGCAAAAGCCGTGGACGTAAGGAAGTCGGAAGCAGTGACTACGTGCAGTGATACAGACAGCAGTATCAGCCTTCGATCTCGCCGGCATGCACAGAAGGTGAATTCTGTTGAAGCGTTAACTCCACGGAAACGAGTTGGTTTGAGGGGAACAGGTGGCAAAGAAGTACTGTGTTTAGTGGATAGTACCGAAGACGCTGTTGGTGATCTCGACGGCTCAGCTGACTTTGAAGTTAATGTGAATAATCACGAATGAGCAGAGGTAGGTGATACGCTGGCCATTTGTGTGTATGATTACTGTACTTTGATTGTATGTGTGCATTGTGTGGCTACAGATTTTTGTAGTCATATAATTAGTCAGTTGTTAAAGATGTTCCTTGATTAGTTTTATGTTTTATTGCAAAGTGACCAGTATCTAATCATTCAGAATTACATTTTAGCATTTCAAGTATTAGCAGCAGATGTTGCATGTAGATTGTAGGCTTTATTCAGAATTATCGTTTAGTTTACATTTTCATATCGCAAATCGTCATGCACAATACCATTCATCAAAATCGTGTCATATGCCATTTTGCAAAATTAACTATCCAGCATGGGATGAGACCCATATAACTGTAGAATAAATGACGTGTAATTTTCAAATGTTTTACAGTTTGCTGACCTTGATGAATTCATGATAATTGACCCTGTTCATGTCTTTGCCACACTTGATAGGCTACAGTGCAGACCTGAAAGATATAGAAATCGTGCAGTCGTAATTTTTGTGACATTTAAAACTATGCTACCAGTGTATATTAATTAACTGCAAATTTTTTTTTAATTCATGAAAATATAAACTATAGCATGAAAATTTTTTTGAAGTTATGTGTAGAGAGGCATCTGTATGATGTATCTATTATCTTGAACAGTGCTAGTTTGCTGGTGAACGTTTATTTTTTAGTTGGTGATGTGGGCCTAGTTTGAGCGTGATTGATGCACTTGGTGTTTACTTTGCAAACATTATCAAGAGTACTTGGAGGACACAGACATCCAGCAAGGCAAATGTCAAAATTATCGGCAAATGTCCGGCCTGGATCTGGATCTAGATGACTTCCAAACTTTAATGGGGACTTCCTTGGCCCATCACTGACAAGATTTCTATGAAGATTTAATCATTTATTCCAGAGGTTAGTGAGTAAATAATCACATAATAGTACAGTAAGAAGTCAGAGCGAACGGCTTTAAATAGCTACCACGTACCACATGTGGGTGGGTGTAAAGTGAATTGCGAAATTGAAACCGAATAGCTTGCTAGTAGTAGGTGGATGCTTCTATTGCGACGATGTGGCATCGACTCTTATGTGTTAGCAAGTTGCAGCGTTGATTCTCAGATCCTTGTAAGAAGATGTGTTGTTTTGTGCAGGTTAATGCTTCGACACATTTTATTACGGTGAAAGGCTTAACTTGTCCAAAGGCTTGATGATTGCCAGTGCTGTCTGTGACGTGGCAGCGAAGCCAATGGGTCTGTCGATGTTTTTGGTACCAAAGTCGCTGGAAAATGGCTGACTTGGGAAATGTGATACATTACACGTTATCGATATCGACTGATATCAGTAATGTGCTGCTGCCATGTAGATTACTGTACCAATCAATTCACTACCACAGCTAGTGATATTCTGTAAGATTCTGACAGTTGCGATGTAGATGTAAATAACATATTTGAGTTGATCATGCTACATTCTTGTATTCTTGTACTTTAAGTTATTGGTTGTTATCAGCTCATGGAGGGCATGATTGAACGTGTACACATGATCGTCATGTAATATTCTTTGAAAAGTGGTGCTTCTTGTTTCACTGTGGACCAGCGACCAACTGATATAGCTGTATTCGTTTCGTATGTGTATGAAATGCCCATCGTAAGATGTTACGTGGCTGCATTAAATTATCTTGAAATGTGTCATTTTGTGTCTGCTGATACTACTGATATGATAAATTATTTTTATGATGTCCATTTTGGCTGTCAGGTTAATCTACTGTAGATGTTTGTCTGGCATAAATAGTGGAAATTTCACAACTGGTTGAATATAATTGCAGATTTATTTGACTTCCAAGTAAGGTGGTTAGAACTTAGAATGCTTCACTAGATCGTTTCTCATAGAATGTGAAGAATGTACCTGGTATCTGCTAATAAAGCAAGCACCGATTAAAGATTAGGTATTTAGAATGGTTTGGTAGTGGCACGGCCAGTGGTAATAGTATTGGTCTTTGTGCAAATGTGCATCACTGATAACAGTTGCTTAAGTTCACAACTGATGTTAGTCCGACAGTGACACAGGTTACCGTTAAGTAACCTCTGCCAAGCAGGTTATGTTTCACACAGTATCTGTTAATCTGTTACTGTTAGTAACTTCATGTAAAGACTGCTGATCGGATTTTTATGAAAATTTTATTAATGATGTATTTGTGGAGGAACTGATTAAATTTTGGAAGTCTGCTGCATCGGTGTACGGATCTAGAAATTTATTTTGAAGGAATCCTCAGCATTGTGAGGTAGTGCATTTTTTCATAATTTGGCTCATTTCTCTGGAAAAAATTAGTAGGAGCTTCACTGAAAATTTTACCCGAAATGTATCTTCAGACAAGTAAATCACATTACTTTTGATAGAATCTTGATTCACCTTGGCAGAGCTAAGCACGTGTGTATGCCTGCAGTCCAGCACGTAACATTGAAGCCTACATTAGATGGTACAAAATGTCCTACCACAATAATGGCAGTTGTCAACTCTTTATTCATGCAACTGTTAGTGTTAGGGAATTACATGCAGAATAAATGACTAATCCGAAAGCCGGTCGGTAGCTGGAGGTGGCAGGGTAGAGAGCGCAGCTAGAATATATTTGGTAGGCCTGTTCATAGCAGTAGCAATTGATTGAAATCATTGATAGGTGAACAAGAATGTTTTGTTTCATGAGTTGGTTTTAACAGCTCCAAACACTGGCGATGATCAGTCGCATAGGGAAAACCTGCAGGGGATTTTGGCAATAGTATAACTGAGAGCACTTTACAAGGAAAGAAAAATAGAACATTTTGATGCAGGCAGGCAGTGCAGTATAATCCATGCAGTAGCTCTGTAGTGTACGTTTAAACAGCGTTTTCAGTCGTTACTTAATTGAAGCAGGACATAGGAGAGCGACGTCGTCGTGGTCGATGTAGTGACACGATACAATATGCAACGGTATTTAACGTGCGATCATCAAAAGCTGGCACATAGCCAGCGAAAAAGTTACCACTGTACCACATAATATGGGACCATAATGTAAATGGCATTGGTAAATGAATAAAACAAAAATTTAAGACACGAGCAGAGAAAACGAAATCATTCCCGTTATGCTTATTGCTTAACGCATCAGCCGCGCATAGGCTTACATAACGAATCGTCAACTTGTATTGCTGCCTGCGAAAGCTGCGATGATGAGAAAAGGTTGCGTAGGTCCGTGGGAACAGATTTAAGAAGTTAACCGAGTACTCCCAGGGCACCTGCCTGTCGTCTAGTCACGTATTCATGAGCAGTGGACTATTTCCAACGTTGCACAACGTAGACGATAGTGAGTGATTGGGCTGTGTCCAGCCGTCTGGAAATGGGAGATGTGGTTAATTAATGTTTATTGTTGATTTTGTCGAAACAAAATCGTTTGATTTTAGTGATTTTGTGTAACCTAATGCCGAGTCATTTGACTCATTGATACCCATAAAATTACGCGCCGTAAGTTTGTGCATTTTAGTACAAGGTTGCTTAATCAGCTGACTCGCCACGGCGTGAAATATGTCGATGCTACCGTCCGTTTTTCATCCGTCCGCACCGGTAGTAAAGCGTCTTCTCGATCTCAAGAAAGGCGAAGATAAATCTGACAAAATTTGGCCTGAGAAAGCGGTGAAAAGTCTCGTGAAAAAGCTAAAGAAGATAGGCGGCTTAGAGGAGCTGGAGAAGGCACTCACTACGCAAGACTCCAACACTAAATGCATTACTATTCCGAGGTATTATTTTTTTGATGTTGTGTTTGTTAATACTGTTGCTCAAGTTGGATCTGCAGAGTCTGTGGATTGCATAGCCGCAGTTTCAGATCTCGATTTTCGCACAAGATGAAGGGACGGTGTAAAACACGGAACGGAACGGAACAGCGGAACAAGATGTGACTAAGCTATAAATAAATATAGAACTGTCGCTGATCACAAATTATACAACTTTGTTACAAGCCACTGTTGCTCTTTGCAGTGGAGCCTGAATTGTTGGTAGTATTTCTCGTAATAACATAGATGACGACAAAGAGGTCCCACTTGGTCCAAGTTCCAACACTGCTCTGTAGTATGCCCTACATCTATGCGC
>Ga0049105_1001372_pt1 | contig 10692 bp, 6 predicted proteins | sample WorMetvaBAHAMAS1_FD_61260 | JGI IMG/M metagenome (GOLD analysis project Ga0049105, IMG submission 61260) | Worm MetaG Olavius vacuus BAHAMAS.1 | ecosystem: Host-associated > Annelida > Digestive system > Unclassified | place: Germany: Marburg | collected 2013-04-09 | reverse complement strand
TCGTCTCGGTCTCGGCCATTTACATCTCGTGCCCAAGACCAATTTTCGGCCAAATTGTGCAGGCCACAGTACGCAGTGTGAACGGGCTTTAGACGTTGTAAGCCTATGCTGTAGTTACTATTGCTCGTCATATTAACACGCTAAACACAATGAACGTGAAAGATAACATCTAGGCCTGTTATTGCAATCAATAAAACTTGTACTTTAACGCCTCGATCACGTCTCGAGAGCTACAAACGTCTCGTCTCCGTCTCGTCTCGAAATTTTAACGTCTCGTCTCGGTCTCGAGCTTTTAGTCTCGTGCCCATCCCTGCTTCAGAGTATTGCATTTTACAATTTTCCATGATGTTGCTGTTTCTACCGTTTTACGCGTAAAAATGCGCTTGTGGACGATTCAGTTTTGCACATCGCGGCACTGGACACAGTCGGACTGAATACCCACCGGTGCCGTTAATGTCAGTGTTAATTATCAGGCTTATAAAAGCGTGCTAGACAAATAATATAGAACTGATAACCATAGATGTGTTAAAGGTCCAAAAAATAACAAACGTTAGCAAACGTTGATAACAAACGTTGACATTTATTCAAACGGTTCGTAAATTTTTGTACTGAATATTTTTGCAGTTCGTGATTCCCCTCTTACCCTCCCCTTTTCCTTCTTCGCGAAGCAGCCCCTCAGATCTAGCTAGGAGATCTTGGGAGCGCTTCTCCGGCGGGGTCCGGGGCGTCTGCCCTGCCGAAAACGTCTTTAGCGTGCGTGTATTTAGCGCCTCGAGAGCTCTTCTGGTGGCTTTTAATGTCGTTCTCTTTCTGTTCAACAAAATCTGACAATTGATGCATGTGTAGATTTTCCGAGATAATTTTCTAAAATTTTATTTCGGGGGTGTTATAACACCCAAAACGGCCTTGTTCGTTTCTGAGAACATGTTTGTACCGAGTGTTAGTCGACCCGAAGACGCGTCGTCGCTGATTGAGCAGCAGGTGGTGTTTGGGCGCCCATCTGTCCGGGTTGATGCTGTCCAGGATGTGTCTGGCGTGGTGGTAGACAGTGCCGAGTGCGCCGATCACTCCGAGACACTGGTCGCGTGCCGACTGGATGCCGCTCATGCATTGGTTGAACGCTCTCTCGATCAGCACTCGACACGTCTAACACAGCGTTATTACCGTCAGCGACCTCAGGTCGCGGTGGTCTGTGCGCAGGGGCGTCAGGCCAAAATATTCGAAACCAAGGCCGTGACCAGTAATTTATTTTGGGGTTTTCCCGTCCCTTCCATCCCTTTCCATTCCTTTTCTTTCCCCTCCCTTCATCTTCCCACCTCCCGCCTCTTCGAAGTGGCCCCTTAAATCCAGCTAAGGGATTTAGGGGAACGTTGTTAGCACCCCCTCAGCGGGGGGAGAATGACACTTGCAGCCACCAAACACGTTCTCTGGGCTCTAAATACGCCAAAAATGCGTTTGCGGCCGAGACCTGCCCGCGAACGCATTTTTGGCATATTTAGAGCTCAGGTTAGGTGTCTGGTGGCTGGAAATGTCCTATTCCTTTTAAACGTAATCTACAAATCGAAGCAAATGTGGTTCTTTTTGAATGCACTGTATGTTAGCGTGTAGTCGCTTATTAAATTCTGCGTGATTATTTTTTACATTTTATTTCGGCGGTGTTTTAATACTCCTCTAGTTACGGCCTTGTTCGGGAGTGGCAGAGTGGTGGTAGGAGGCAACCTTTAGCTAAAGAGCAAAGTTATAAACACAAAAGTCCTAAATAAAGTCACCACCAGTGGCACAAAAGTTTGCAACAAACAATTTTACACGCCGGTAAAGCCAGCTGCATTATAGTCCACTGAATCAAATTTTCGGGTGAGCTATGAGACTGGGAATGTAACCGCGGAATCAATGGCAACCTGCCGCTAAGTATATAATCATCATCATGATCAGCAATCTCTACACCCACGTTTCCCTAACTATATGTTTCCATTTGGTTCCGTCTCGTGAGGAGTAACTGAGTTCTTGTAGGGCAACTTTGCACCAGTCACTACAGTGTCATCACCCCGCTCTCTATGTGGCCGTCGTACTTTGTTTTCCTGTCCATAAGATGAAAAACTAACGATCTGATTTTTTTTACGAATGTCACTCGTATGATCGAACAGTTGCCATATCCTCCGTTTCCGTTCCTAGATTAGATCTATTTCTTGCTGCACTGATTGATTTACTTTTCCGTAAGTTTCCAAGTGTCATCGACAACTTACTAGAGCTCAGTGTTTTCTACGTTTATGGCGAACATCATCTGTAGGCTGACTGGCAAAGCTTGTATCAGGAAATACTCCGACACTATAAGCTTACGCTAGCAGGTTGAGTATTGAACTCGCCTGAACCGCTTCTTGCATAGCTACAAGAACGCTGTTGTGAACCTACGGTCTGCTCGTTGCATTGCTATTACCTTGCCAGTTCCATAGAGTTGCAAGCGGCCGTTGTAGACGTCTGTCTCTATGGTGTGGAGGCCCTTATCGAGCACCTGCAGACCGCGCTCGACTTCAGCGACTGCTGAATCCAGATCAAGCATCGTTATGTAGACACGTTCCAACAGCGAGTCGAACGGCTACAGAAACAAACACAACGCCACATCAGTCGAATTTACAGTTAAGTGCACATCAGAAATATTCAAAACTTGAAAACGTGGCAATTGCGAATGCATTGCAACTTGAGGCCGCCCGAGCCACGCCAGCCATTTCCCGCTAGAATTACGACGCCATGCCAAGTTTGAAGTCGCTGAACCTATCCATCGCGGTATTATAGCGTTTTTTTGCTGCTGATACATTACTTTACGCTGTGACCTTGACCTGACCGTTGACCTTGAACATTTGCAGCGTATCGCCTGTGACGTAATGAAACTCTGTACCAAATTTGAACGCAATCGAGCAATCCGCGGCGGAGTTATTGCGATTTCAGTGTTTGACCTTATGACCTTGAACATTGCCTTACGTGTTGCGCTCGGCTCTGGGATAATTTTCACGAAGTTCGACCTTCGACAACTTAACCGTGCTTGAATTACCCGGTATACATTTGTTATGCTGATACGTTATGTCACGCTGTGACCTTGACCTTTGACCCGTTGACCTTGAAAGTTCGTGGTACATCAAGCGTCATGTGATCAAAGTCTGTACGAAATTTGAGCGAAATCGAGCAATCACCGGCTGAATTATTCATAATTTTGCGAATTTTTGCACACGTTATGACCTGTGACCTTGACCTTTGATTTCTTGAATTTGAACTTTTAAAGCACTTCTGGTGTCATGCGTTTAAACTCTGTACAAAATTTGAGCGAAATCGAATAATCCACCGCCGAGTTATTGACGATTTAGCACGTTTTCGCCGTGCAATTTTAGAGGTAGGGCAGGACTGACAAACGGTTCTCAGAGGTGCGTGGACCAACTTCACCAAACTTGGCGAGGAGACAGAGCGATCATTCCTACACAAGAAATTTGTTTCAGCATTCGGATATCTTGTTGCATCAGATAGCATCAGCTGCTGATGTTGACGACTCATCGAAGCCTTTACTTTGCCGTGCAACGGAGTGCATGCAAGTCTGCTGAAAATCAATGCTGCAGTCATTATCTGCGACAGGAGTGCAGAGATTATGACCCGCTATTATGAGTTGTTTCGTCTACAGGACAATCATGATGAATGAATGATTGAATGCATGCATGCGTGCATGAACATTTAAAGTCTGCTTTCAGTCAGGCTATTTGCTTTCATTAAAATGTTAGCGGACTAAAAAAATATTATTTTGCGTCATTTAACACGTTCTGAGAACGGGTGGTGGACAGCATGATGTTTAATCCAGTCTTTTGGTATAAGTGGTTTGGTCAGTAAGTAAAGTTGAACAGCACAGAACAGCCTTTCCTTTCGTCACTGTTCAGATGATGTCTGTACTGGAGGAATGGCAAGTCCAGATATATACAATACACAAGTTTATTCTTCTTGCTGTTTGAACGGTAACTCTCTGCCGACTTAGGCTGGCATCCAGGCCCACTGGCTGAAAACGGCCAAACCGAGTCGCATCTCTTTATCGAGGGCCGGTGGTGTCATGACTTCACGTATTGATCGATTTTCTGTAAATCTGGGCCCAAATTCACAAACAATCTTAAGACGATCTTAAGACAATTTTCGGACTTACGACAATCTCATGGTAAGTGGCGAATTCACAGAACATTTACGACAATTTGAAGACCTGTCTTAAGACATAATCTTACGATCACCTTGTCGACGTCTATAAGACAACTGGGCTCAAATTTACAGATAGGTCTGTCGTCTTAAGATTTATCCTAAGATATGTCATAAGATAGGCTAATCTTACGACATCATAACTTTTGTCTTAAGATGATCTTATGACACCTCTTAGAATAAATCTTGCGATAATATCTGTGAATTTGGGCCCTGGTTAAGATGGTTTATTCTCATCAACCTATTGTCAAGCTCGCCGAGCGAATTCTAATAGTTTTGCACGTTACCTGAAGGAGAAGAAGAGTCTGGTTGTAGGCGATGTCAGCGCTACAAGTCATGGAGCGCGCCATCTCACGCGCGTTGAACTGGACGTTGACCGCTGGTCCTGACAGTAGAGTGGCCACGGTCAGTAGCACGAAGCCGGCGCGGCCACGATCGGTCGACACGGTCGGCACCATCAGGGCGACGATGCAGCGGCAACGGCGGGATAGCAGCAGCGCCACGAGCAACGCCGACGACGCGCTCACCGTCATCCCGACGGCAACCGGAAGTGAACAGCGAAGCTGGCAGCGTGCGGCAAAGAACACCAGACATCCGGCAACGAACGAGGTGAGCGTCGAGATGACAAGACGACAGATGCAGCCGTCGGCGGACGACAGACACGCACATCGACGACGACGCACTTCGCCGCGGTGAACTACTTCGATGTCGCTGCTCGGCGCAAAAGCGGAAGTGGAAATTCGCCGATTGATCTGGTCGCGACCGCATCCGTACGACGTCGAAGTGGCCGTGGACGGACGGTTGATGGCGCTGTTTTCGCCGTCGCTGATTACGCCATTGTGATATGATCCGACGCGATAGACTGCCGCGTTACCGTAGGCTCTTGAGCCGCCACTGTCGGCGAAGAACAGTTTCGGGGCGTAGGTGGCGCTTGTGTCGCCGACGTCAGACGGTCTCTGCGATGACGCCACGTCAGTTAACTGTCCGGATGCTGACCGAGTGTATCGCGACGGAAGGGTGCTGGGCCTGGCTAGGCTAGACGCAGCAGGAGAATAAACGTTGTCTGGAACACCTGTGCCACAATCCACGTTGATTAGGCTGTCGTTGCCGCGTTCCAGCGACCCATTTCCGGCCTGTAGGTGCTTCGCCAGCCGCCTACCGGAAGCTGTGTCGTAGTAACGCAGTGCCGCCGGCGTCGACGTTGCCTGATCACAGTTCGGTTTCACAACCATCTTCGGCTTCCGGTTTAGCGACGATGAGTTCGAGCCGTCGGTGGAGTCTGTGCAACTTCGTTTCGGCACTGGCGGACGCGGGCTTTCATCGACCGCAAGCGTTCTGCCGTCATTCTTCGAGGTTGTACCACCAGCGCCGCCGTTTTCGTCGAAATCCACATCGTCGTCGTCGGTGATCACCAGCAGCGCTCGCTTCGCACATCGACACTGTTCGTTGACAGCCGCTACATCACCGGGCTGATCGTCGTGCACCGCGACCACGTAACACCCGTGACCGGTGTCGACAGAATCTGGAACGGCGGTCCACTGGTCACCGTTAGATGGGTGTCGAGCGCTCATTGTGGCCGTGATCTGAGCCTGATCTTTCACGGTCGCGCCGCGTCGAGGAGTAGTCGATCTTCCTTCACCGAAAGTTGTCAGCGACGTTTGTCCCCGGGTCCATGTATCTGGACTTCGACGGCCGACAGATGGCTGCTGATTTCTCCAGGGACTGACGCCTACGCCACTTTCCGTTATGCCTGACCTTGCATCCTCGTGATCGTTCCATTCGGTGTGATACCAGTGCTTCGCATTACGTTCCATCACTGCTCATACAGATAATTCTTACTTCACCATTCGTTCGGACGATTCTTTCCTGAAAACAGAAAATAATTAGTTCCGTTATAGTAGTACGCGTCTAACGACGTTAGACCGCGCTATTGCTAAAGGCCATCTGTCTGTCCGTCTGTCTGTCTGTCTCTCACACTCGTGAGCCACGCCTAAACGGTTCAAGATATCGAAAGACTTTTCACACCTTGCAATAAAGCGATGTCTGTAGTTTCTTGAAGCCAAATTGCGCAGTCGCGAGTTAGGGGGTTCACCAGAACGAGTGCTTTATAGAAAAGTACCCCTGTCGAAAACAAAAATTTGGCAAATAATTCAATAACTTGGAACGGTACGAGACAGTATGTAAGTTGATATTGTTCAGTAATAGGAATTCGCATATACGTTCTTTCGATTGGCACCGAAATCAGTGACACTGAATGACACTGAATGGCGTAATGACAGTTTTTTTGCGTTAAGCTTATTTCACGCAATTCGGTAGTTTCGGGAGCCAATACGTCAAACGAAACAAAGTTAGACCAAAACTGTCTGCAAACTAATCAAAGAATCTACTTATTGGCACTATATCACTTATGATGATATTCGCAGTTACTACCGAAAATAAATGTGTGAAAGAGAGGTACCCTACTACTCCCTGTCGAAAGCGAAAATATGACAGCTATAAGTCGGAAACTGTGCGATATATATGTAAATTAGTATTATTCACTAACAGGAAGTGGCAGACGGGCTTTCGATTGGTACCGAAATCGGTGACCTTGAATGACTTTACATGACCTTGAACGGCGTATGACCGCCGACCCGTGCTATTTTTGCGGTAGCTGATGAGCTTTTTGCCAGTTTAGATACAAGGTCGATAATTTATTTCACTGCCGTCCTGTCATGATTAGCAGTTACAATTTATATCTTTGGTTGATAATTTTATCTGGAACTAGATCAACGATTTTAATGAAGCTAAGAATTCACACTTTATTTAACTACTCGCACGTCCATTTCCTATTTCCCTCTTATTTTCAGTTGCGTTTCGAGGAAAAGATAACGAGAGACCACCGTTCTGAGCGGACCTATTATGTATAGTGACATTTATTGAATTATTTCCATTATTTTGTCGAGGCTACATAATGTGTTGGAAATGCAACCACTATTTAAACAGAGAACTCGCTAGCTCTATTCCTAACGAGTGACTGGAATTTGGTGGACTGGAAAATAACGGACTGGATAATGACGGATTGGAAAATGATTGATTGTAATGGACAGGATGAAGCGAACGACAAGTGATTTGTGAGATATATAATTATGTTCAGCGCGAGTGCACCAATGTGGTCTCACACTACGCTAACAGCCTCGGTATTGCTTTAAATCGAGTAACTGTTTGTCAGAGACGGTGTTTTAGGAGAAAATGTCCGAGGGGGACACGTAAGGGAAAACGTCCGGGTGTCCTCATCGCAATAGTTGAGAACGAGTCCTTCAGCGTTAAGGGGCGACTAGACGAGGCTCAGAAAGTGGACGCTAACGACGAGTTCAGTCATCGCGGCAGGTCGATCGATGTTCTTTCCATCTCTATCTACACTCGACCAGATGCGCGCTGCATCTCTGTGAACGGGCGTTGGCGCGTTCCAGCCGGTCGTCGCGTCACAGACGCGCGCCATGCATGCGTCCAGCCGCTCGTTTAAGTGACGCACGACTGGTCTGGCAGGTCAGTCTACGCACGACGATTGTCGACTCAAAACCGATCGGCAAATTGTCGACGGCGTCTGCGGCGCGAAATGGCGACGTGAATGGGCCATAACGATGACGCGGTCGCCGATTCCAATGGTGTCATCAACGCGCAGAGATGTGACCGGCAGCGCGCAATCTCCGCAACCTTTGAACGCGTCTGAAAATGCCGCAGTGCGGTCGCCATCTGTGTTCAATTCCAAGGCAACAATAATTTGATGTCTGTCGATAGTTTGCCGCTTTCAAACGATCTTAGCGCCGGTTACGTTGAACGTACGTCACGCTAAAGTTACGTAACACTCAAGTCCGAATTGTTCGGCCGTATTCATTCACATGCAAAATAGCACGAAACACGAATGATCGGCGATCAAAATTCGTATAAACACTTGGCGTTATATGTACCTATTAATTTTAACACTGAACATCAGTTTAACACTTCAGTGTAAGGGTCTAGGGTCACACGTAGGAAACAGCAAAAATCATTTTGTTATGACGATTGTGATGTGAATCCGTGTGCACTCCCACAAGGCGACTCACTTTGACAGTCGGAAAGCATTCTCCACTTCATTGCATTTATGGTTTTGCACACGGGTTCCCATCACAATGATCACATTAATCATCACATCAATGTTTATACTTAGATGAAACAGAATTCAGAGAGGGAAACAAGTTCGGCAGCCAAGTACCTAGGCACCGTGATATGAACACGTGACAATGCTTGGAGCAAAGAAAGAGTTGGGAAGAGTTGGATTTGGTGAAATGTGTGTTTATTTGCAGCGAGTAGCAATTCTTTGTTTTTACTTTGCCTGATGTCCCATTTTACCGAAATCACAGTAGGCTAGGCCATCCCGTGTCATGTTTACGTCGTAGTCCTATTTCACTTACATGTAAGCTAATCAAGTCCATTTCATTTTGTGTCTCTGTCTGTCTGTTTCTCGTGCATGTTCTTTTATGTTCTTGTTTGTCTTCTTATGGGCCTAGTTGCCTGATTCAAATAAATGAATGAAAAAGTGAATGAATTATCGACTTTCCTGTTTCAGGTTTCAAGCGTACATTAATTTGAGGATGCTTGATTCGTGACTGTTATACAGTGCTTGTTATTCTCATTGTCTTTCCATACTTCAGACTTCTTTACATATCACAGTCGTTCCATCTTTATTCACATACGTAACACCTGCGGAGTCTGGACGAACTTTCCTAAAACGATAAGAAAGAACAAAATAGTGAAGTGAGCGATCATGTTGTTTATCTGCAATACTGAAACGATCGCTGGGTTACCAGTGTTTTGAAACAAATTTAATATAACAATTGCGACGAGAATCCTTCTGGAAAACCATAAATGCAATGAAGTGGAGAAAGCTTTTCCGATTTTCAAAGTGAGTCTCCTTGTAAGGGTGCACACGCATTCACACCACAATGGTCAGAACAAAATGATTTTTGCTTTTTCCTACGTGTGATAGACAGCAATAAAAGCGTGTCTGTACGCCGCAAACCTTTGCAATCTGAAGGTGAATTCTGGCAGTAGATGAGTTTCATACACAACGTGGTATACATAACGATTCAGTGGAATGGTGGTGGCGGCGGACCTGGTGTAGAGGACCTAGGGCGGAGCGTACAAGCGTGTCTATGTACAGTGTTTGCGGGTGGTCTGCCTTCGACTGAAAGGCAATCTTATTTAGAAATGTCACCGTTCTGCCAACTTTCTCCTTCAACGCAACATTCCACGGGATTGTGCTATTTCCACCACTGTCATACTATTCCCTCTCTCCACCGATGCTCTCTCGACGATAATTGTCTTTGCGGCGATATTCTGCCGGCCGACGCGCACGTACTGACGAGATTAAGGGGTGTGTACATATACTGTAGGAAGGCGTAATGCAGCCGTTCCCAGGCGGTTCGACGTTCCTCGAACGATATTCCGATCAACGCGGCTTCAGATGCGGATTGTCAACTTACCGGAATATTGTACCAGCGACGATGTTCGCAGAAAAGGCATGCTTCCAGCAGCTTCTGGAGACGTAATAAATTATCGCGTAGGGCGGACAGTTGGCATCGCGTATGTCTTGATCGATCGCGATCTCATCTGCTACTGCGGTGGTCTCATCCAGGTCGGTGCGTGCAGGGGTATCTGTTATCGGACACTCTTGGCGATATGTAAAAAAACAAACGTGACGTCGTCTCCATTATTCACCACTCCCATCATCAATCACTCCTTCATTCCCGCTTTGCGCCGAGACTCATCTGTTCCACAAATATTTTCCACCGCAGACTCCTTACCGGACTACTGACTTCTCGTACTCTCTGAACGATTCTCGGATTTTTTTTCGCTTCCTCACCTGTAGTAAAGCCGCGTGCCCACGTCCTCCCCAACTTGACGTAACTCAGTCCATCCAACTCTGAGAACTACGGGCTAAACTTACCCCACAAAAATGGCGGGAAAATGTGTTAAAACTCCTAGTCCACGCAGTGGCACCGTGCCAAACGTATATCAGAAACTGGACCTAGGCTGAGCTTAAAACCTTGACTCAGGACATCTAGCCCACCCTTCTCCTATTTTACATAGGTGAAAAAGTGCGAAATTTGACATCAATTTTCGACAACCTAGCAAAAGAATACAGACAAGACAAGTATTGGTTGAGACAGTTCCCCTTCCGGTTCTGTAGTTCTTACTTACTTATTACACTACTGACCTTATTGATCAGAGAGTACAGAGTAGAAGAAATGCAGATTTTATCACATACTGGCACGCTGTTTATTCCATAGAATCCGCAATGTTCATTTGTACTGTTTATTGTATTAATTTCACTGTATTTATTCTATGTCGCTTAATTCTATGCTACCATACTAGTGAATGAATATTTATTTCATACCAATGCCTGCAGACAGGAACAACTCCCCGCACGTGACCGCTAAGTCCAGCCCCAAG
>Ga0049105_1001371_pt1 | contig 10693 bp, 9 predicted proteins | sample WorMetvaBAHAMAS1_FD_61260 | JGI IMG/M metagenome (GOLD analysis project Ga0049105, IMG submission 61260) | Worm MetaG Olavius vacuus BAHAMAS.1 | ecosystem: Host-associated > Annelida > Digestive system > Unclassified | place: Germany: Marburg | collected 2013-04-09 | reverse complement strand
AAATTTTATAACAGTGGTTATGATTAAATTGTGAAATAACAGTAGGTAATAGCAGGTAACAATAGGTAGGCACCACTGTATCTTTCCAACTACATCCAGCGCATCACCGATTCCAACCGCCACCGTCTCCAGTCGTCGTCATCCTCACAGCTAGTGATCTGACATACACGGCTGTCCACAGTTGGCGATCGTGCATTTCTGTTGGCTGGAAGCCGCCTTTGGAACAGTCTGCCACCTGACATCACCTCCACTCCAATGCTGACTGTTTTTCGGAACCGCCTCCGTCTTTTCCCGATCATTTCCTTTCTAACTGTTTTCGATTTCTAGTTCTGTACATCGTGTATAGTAATGGTTTAGCAGTCTTGTATTTAAGCCACTCTAAATAACTAATGTAATAAAAATGATACAAAAACTATAGAGTTTCTGTATAATGCATGAGCGTATTGACTATTTATACTTGGTGGTTGTTATAATTTTGTAACTAATTAAACTGTGCTACTAATACATTTGTTGTTCAGGAGTACAATAAACTGTTGTCGGAGCTGAGTGGCTTGCAGCGAGCTGATGTGAATCGACGTCGGCAGGCCCTTGAACAGTTGCCAGTAAGAACCAATAGTTGTTCTCAGTGTCCTGCATTAGCAGTAGGTTTGCTCACCCACACTGCCGTGAAATGCTGTGCATTCATGGCTCTGAGCCTGAGCAGCTGCATATGTTGGGTCATTTTTGTATCATGTGTCCACGTGAATGTCTTTAGAGTGAATTGTTTGGCGGAAACAGACAGAAATTGTTCGTGGTATCATGATTGTACTGTGACTGAGGAAGCAAGTAGCATAGACAACTGTTATTTGAGAATTAGTGAAGAACGAGATTTATGTGAAGTTGTCATTTAATGCCAGTGTTACTTTGGCTGTTGTTGAAATTTGCAGAACTCTGCTACATTACAATAAGTTATGTACTGCTGTTGCAATTGTAGTTCATATGGATATTGTAATTTGTGAAACAGAAGCAGATATTTGTGGCACCACATCGGAGAATTGAGGAGAAAGAGGAACAACAGCATAAAATGGAGAAGGCTTTTGAAGATTTGTATATGACCTCAACAGGTTCTTACGTATTTTCTGCATCACATTATGTGTATATATGACACAGAATTGTGCAGTGGACACATTGTGTTGCTTTATGAGTTAATGTTCTGAATTGTATGTACACAACTGTTTTAACACCAGTTGGTGGAATGGTGCCACTCAGTCTTTTGAGCCTGCTGGAATGTTGTCTTCCTGACACCCAACTATGTCAAACTTCACTAACAATGTGTGCAAGTAGTTTCACATCCTGAAATTGTGAAGTGTTCGTTGTCATTTCTACACACATCTAATGATAATATTAATATTTCATTATCATTGTTGTGAAAATTCTGAAAATGTGAGAAATTTGGGAATAGGAAAATTTTTAGGGAATACGAGAAAATTCTCCTAGTAAATCTGCTGTACATCAGTGTACCTGCGGAGAAGGTAGTCTGCAGATCTTATGTATGTATGTACACTGTTGATCATAAGCAGGTGAACACACATCTAATGATAATATTAATATTTCATTATCACTGTTGTGAAAATTCTGAAAATCTGAGAAATTTGGGAATAGGAAAATGGTTAGGGAATACAAGAACATTTCCGTGAACATTTTATATGAAGGCAAGTCTTGTATTTTGAACTTAAATTCTGAGAATATGACGGTCTGAAAACTAGATTTTGCTGTTGTATAAATTGCAATAAACATTTGTCTAGCATATAGTCAGCCATGAAGATCTCTTAGCAGACATCAGACAGAAACTGATTGCTGTTACAAAGGTCAGATGACACAAGTTTGTTTCCCGCATGGAGAGGTTTATTTGGAGAAGAATGACTGGAAATGTGGAAATGCATTAATTTTTTAACATTAAAAGAAATTGCGAAAAACAGTTTCCACAACTGTCCACCAGGTCCTCACATAGAGACAGTTATATTAATGAAAATTCGTGTTGTTTGTCAGAATTCACTGGTGACCTGAGACTTGCACTAGATACTCAGCCGATGCCTCCATCTCCAGCTCTTTCTGACAGTCTTGACATCACCGCTGAGCTTGCGGAGCCAACACCTGCTGCTGTAGCACCCTCAAATCAGCATCCATCATCAGCTGCCAGTGGACCACCAGTGTCTGCTGTCACTACTTCTGAACAGTCTCTGAAACTCGACTTATTGAAATCTTCTTCAGCTGCAACAGGTACCAGTTTATTAAGATACGTTGTTTGTAGTGTGATGACGTATGTATTAAGTGGTCAGTCATTCCTTGTTACTTCTTTAATGACATTGATATTTGAACACACGGTACAGGAGTGGGCAGTAGTGTTTTGGCGACCAGGGTTACCCATCTCCCAAGAAAAGTTAGTTTAAATAGGTTTTTTTAGGTTGTTTATATGCCTTGTGCTTACCCTCTGTTGTTAATGTCAGGTTTTGTTAGCTGTTAGCTGCATGGCAAAATTTTACATGCAAACGAGAAGAGATCACATGCTGTGTTTGGTGGTCCTATTTGTTACAGAGGGTCCACTGAAGAAGTTATATGAGCGTATAAGAAGTCAGCGTGACAACTGGCAGCAGAGGTCGCTACCTGAGTCACACGAGGTTGATGCTGCTGTTGCTGGCTCTCCTAGTGAATCTGCTGTACATCAGCATACGTGTGGAGAAGGTAGTCTGCTGATCTTATGCATGTATTGTGTCATGTTTTAAGAAAAAATGAGAATGACTGAATAGAAAACATATATGGATAATGAAATGGAGGGTGTTGTTCCATAGCATGGAACGAAAAGTTTGCATCTGAACTAGTAAGATGCAGTTAATTGTAGTAAATTGTGGAGATCAATAATATGTAACCAGGGTCTGATGATGACAGAGACTGATTGATTTCTTTGGTGTGTCTGATAAAAACAGGTTACTCGGTTGTCCTCAAGAATAAAGGCCATAAAAGAATTTATATTTGTCGATGTTGAGGTTATATTTTGACGTTATACACCAATGATGCATATTTCTCATGAAACATAGCAATGCTGTGATCTTTGTGTGTGGCATAGCTTTTACCGAAACTGAACACTTTCCTGTACATAAAAATGGAATTGTTCAACTGCAACCGGCAAGCCCATTGTTTGACATGCTGCCACACTTGACACCTCGCATCTACAGAGATGATACCGGATTAAAAGCCAGCGAAGGGCGTCAGTATTTAGCAGCCTCATTGTCTGAGGGAACAATCACTGACAGCACACCAAGCAGTGCAATCAACCATCAGACGCCATCCATGGAGGAAGGCACAATATTGTCGTCCATCAGCTCTTACAGATCAATTGCCGAACGGCCTCCAGGTGTGTATGTCACGTAAGATAAGCAGCTAATTACTGTTTTTTATCAGCTTCATTTGCTCTCTTGCTGCATGATATAGCTGGCATATTTTTGTAGTGGCATCAGCTGTTTTCTTGTATGGGTTTTCTGCATATCAGTAAGTAGGTAAATTGGCACATGGGCAAGTGAATTGCTATGCATTATGCCTGTTTTCCACCTTCACGCAACGTAACGTAACGTAAGAAACCGTAACATAACGTTGATCTGTACGTGTGGATCCATAACGTGCCATAACGTAACGTGCCATAACATAAAAATAGAACTGAGTTCTATTTGTTACGGAGTACCCGTAAGAGCCGTAAGTAGCTTATGTTACGTCAAAATTTTTACGTATTATTTTGGCAAAACGTAAAAATATCTTACATTACGTAAAATTTTCACGTATGTTTTTGCAAAACGTAAAATGCTTATGTTACGGCACGTTACGTTACGTTACGTGAGGGTGGAAAACACGCATTAAGGGCTCTCTGAAAGTGATGCATGTTCAGATGATGCCTAAAGGTTGTAATTGCATTACAGTTGCAAGTAATTGGCGCCTGTAAGAAACTGTGCTGATGAAGCTGTCTGTTTGTGTATTGTATTAATAGGGTTTAATATGCCAGTGGACATGTCAGACATTATGGCACAAAATCATCTGTTCTCTGGGGTAAGTCCTTCCACTTTGGCAAACTGCATCTTTCTATACTGATGTGACATTTCGTCTGTGTGTGAAATTGTAGAATTTGATGTTTGAATATAAGAATTAATAAGTAAATGGTTTAGTATGGCAACAGTAAACAGTAACAAATTACCCATTGGGTGCACCTGTATGATAAGAAACGTGGCATCGAGGGTGCTGTTATCAAGTCATTGCTGTAGATTATGTGCATCATTGAAGATAAGATCTCTTTTGAAAGTAGTGTTTACATGCGCAGGTTTAAAGTAAATCAGTAAATGCGGTGTGTGGCAACAGAGAATGCCCCGTCGCCAGTCTGCATCTTATTCTTGCTACAACTGATGTGCAGTTGCTGGAAGTATTTTTTTGCATTGCTCTTGTCTGTGTGCATATGTGATTGTGAAGCTGCCATGTAACTTGTCGAGTGAAATACAAGAAGATAGAGCACAGAGAAATACACTTGCATTACATGAGAATACTCTATTTGAGACTGTCCAGCATCAGCAACAACAGATTGAGTAAGTCCGAGTTGGCTATTCATCTTGATATCCATATTTCGTGCTTGCAAATAATCGTGCCATTTTTTTCGCTATAGTCAGGGAATATTATAAGATATTTCACCAATCTGGGAATAAATTTTTTACCAAAAGTTTTTTTTACCAATGTGTTCCGGAAGGTATCTAGTAACATATGTCAAAAACTTTAAAGTCAACTCCCCTGGAAAAACCTATGAGAGCTGCTGAAAGTGGTGATAGTTGCAATGCTATTGGTGAAAAATATGGAAATTTTCATTTTTCTTTGGCCAGTTTGTTAGGGATCAAACTAGAGTTTTTTTACCATTCTGAATTGATTGCAAATATTTGTTTTGCAATGAGAGCACTCCCCAGTGGTAAAATGTTCACTTATAGTGAATAAGACAGTATGATGATAGCACTTGCAGAATGACATGCAGTGAGCTGGATGCTTTGCATTTTTTTCTTGAGCCAGCGATTAACTTATTTCAGCATGTATAATGTCACCTGTAGGATTAATGTTGCAGCAGGATGTTGACTATAGTTAGTTGTTGCCATGTTCAATGATTTATAATCGGGCGTGACATTTGTTTGGCAGGCAACAGAGGCAGGAACTGGAAGATCGTTTGCATGTAATTGAAAGCAAACAAAGGCAGCTTGAAGTGCAAGACAGATTAATATCGGGAGCACTGAGTTTTATGCCTCGATCAGTTGCTGAGCTGGTCACTGATGGTTTAACCATTGCCAGTAAGTCCGCTGATGAACTTGCTCATCATGTGTCAGACACGAGGTCAGGATATTACCCAGTCATGTCTCAACAACATGGCAGCACTCAAATGTCTACCGGTACTTCCATTACCGATGCTCGGTCTTCAAAACCATTTTCCGTTCTGCCAAGCAGCAGTTGCAGTAGAGTGAATACTAATGAGATTGTTGACTCTGCAGTGTTATTTTGCAATGAACCTGTCGTAGAAAGCAGTGTACAAGTGGCTGCAGACCGTGCCAAGATTTCAGCAGACAGTGTAGTCGACAGCAATGCTGCTCGCGTGCGAGAATACCAGGATGAACTGCTGCGGAGACAGACTGATCGGCAGCATGCACTGCTTGAGGCTCGCCGAAGGCTTCAGATGCGTGCTGAACAGCTGTTAGATTCTGGCGTGCATCTTCTCTCCGAATCCCCTAGTAATAGACACAGAGCTGTGAGCCACGTTGAGCCATTGACTGTACCTTCTGAAAAATCACACATGTATAAAGTGAAAAATAATGGCATAAGTCATCTATCCTGTGACGACGTTTTACGTGTTCCGAGCAGTGACGTGCTTCTCACAGAAGTCGATGTTTCAAAGCCGTACAAACCAGAGCTGTATCAACCGAAGTCATTGCCTGAGGACGTTGAAGCTTTTGAATACAGCGTTGCAGCTGCCAGTCCTGATAATGATGACACAGGTGACGAACGACAGTTTGTGACCCCAGAATTAAAGGAACACGGTCGGGTTCAGCCCTGTCGAGTCGCGGAATACTCTCCATCTCCGAGTCCACATGCTAACGACACTGCATTTAAAAGTCAGCAGCTATCTGTATCACCCGGCCATAGCATCACTCAGAGTAACAAGGATGACTTTAATGCACTCATTCTGCAAGCACAGAGAGATCTCGAAGTGCGACAGCGGCAGATGCAAGAACAGCTCGAGGCACTTGAAAATGAAGAGCAGAGACTGGCTGAGCAACATCTGCGCATTAGTTCACAGCTTGGCAGTTTTCCTTCAAAGATTCAAACGTTTACTAGTACTACTCAGTCACAGCAGCCGACCGCCGTACTTAATACCTATGTATCCTCGTCATCTGACCTGCTTGCTCTTGCAGCTGATGGAGCATTGCCATCTTTATCAGCTCAAAATACTCTGAGCGTCAGCCGTGACGCCAGTTATCGTCAGCTTTCTGCGAGCAACGAGAGTCTTGATATATCTGAACTGAGACCAGGTCAGAAGTGCACAGTGAGTGTAGATAATACATCACCTCGGACTGAATTGCATCAGATACACTTATCGCATTCAGCACCACTATTACAGGGTCGTAATGATGGCTCCTGCCATGTCACTTCTGATCATCTGCTACCTCCTGTGAGTGTTATCTTGGTTATCGTTTAACTGTAAAAGATATGTGCCATATGCTGTGAGGCTTTTGTTATTTTGTATTTGATAAAATGCGCTTTTTGTGTGATGATCATATGCATACATTTTCATTTGTGAGTTGAAAGATGATCTTAGTATAGATTATGATTACAATACAGTACAGTATATGGGACATATATACCAGTAGTGCATTTTCTACAATAAGAATGGGGATTGTGTGTGCACACCATGTTCAGTCATTGATTAAGCAGTTCTAGTTACGTCTGACACAGAATAAATGAGTGCAGTTGCTTATGTGTAATTTGCTCATGATCTGTGTGTGAACTTAATTGAACAGTAACTTTTTTCTTCAAAGTATAACAGATTATTCATGCAACTCAGTTATGTGCAATGTACTTGATATAATTGTTTGCAGCAGTCTACGGACAGGATTAGTAGAAGCCATAGTGCTGACAATGCTGCTGTGAATCAGGATGGGAACACAGAAGGTATATTTTGTGCAGCTGTGGTTAGTCTAATTGAAAAAAAAATTAATAATTTAAACTCAGTTATAAGTGCAAGCATTAGGCATTGGTATTCATCAGTTGCAGCATAGTACCAAACGTTAGCTCTGATCAGTGTTTGCCTTGAAATGGCTCACGTTTTAGCCACATAAAGTTAATAGATACTGGTCCAGTATAGTGGCATAATGGTGTAATGGCTATCGCTTTGTACTCACCATCGAGAGAATGCGGGTGTTGACTGCAAGCTGTTCCACTTTCATGTGACAACACTAAGCAAGTTGTACACTCGTGTCTCGTCCAAAAAGGAGTATAATTTGGTACAGAGATGAGGCTGAGAACACTTTTCAGCAGTCACTGAAAACACTGCTTTTCAGACAACATTTGGGTGTTTAGTGCATTAGAGGTTCTTACGACAATGCGCTATATAAATCTATGTTTTACTTACTTACTTACTTACAGGTCAAAGGACAGTGATGTTCTGTGTTTGGAAGATAACTGGCAGAAAGAAGGTAGTGGCTGTGTGCCGCTCGTTTTATGACAAAGTTACTTGCTGGCTTACTGTAATCTCCAGCATCACAGCTTGTATTAAGAATTGAACCACCTTAACCACTCTAGTGATACTTGTGACATACTGTACACTGTCGTTCTCAGCATGTTAAACTTTACAAGTGGCTGTTGAGTGCTTGATTTGTGAGACAGTAATCTATAACTGCTACATACATGCTAGCTGACATGTTTTGTGTCATTAGGGAGCTTCATATCACCGTCACCGCTGAATGCCACCAATGTTGATTCCACACTGTATGGTGACCATGGCAGACAAGTGGAAATTCCACTTCCAGCTTATGTCAGTCCTAAGTTGCAGCAAAGTTATGGTGGTGAGGGTGATGCATGTCACATGTCTGAAGATGCAGCATATGAATTCAGATCTCTGCAGTCTGTTTCACGTGCCACTTTTGTCAGCCATGCGTCTGACGTTGGAATACCAACTTTGCCGGCAGCAAACATCTTTAGTAGTCTAGAAATGGAGCTGACTGGCAAGCCAGTTCAACCACAGGAGAAAAGTGGCAGTTCTGCAGCTGTCATGAATCTCAGTAAACAGGAGTCTGGTGATGCAGATCAGACTCTGTCACATGTAACAACACTCAGTCAGACAATTCGGAATATGTTGCCAACTTCAGTCTCGTCAACAGACAAACATCTCAACTGGGAAACACTGTTTATGCCATACAGAAGGCGTGATGATGCAGTTCAAATGTTGCAGCATGAGCCAGTTGTTGTTGCTAAAGAGACTGGAAATCAGGCACCTGTTAACCTAGCAACAGTTCTGGAAGGTTTCTCAGTGAGTGGTGACATTAGGCAGTATTCTGAAAGCGACATTGCTAGACCAGATCGTGTGGACAATGCTTCTATGGATAACACTTCTGTCTGGGTAATTTCATGCGAAATATCTCTGACAGATGTAATGATATGATACGATACAGTCTTTTTCTTAGTTCTTAGTTCAGCTGGTGTCAGGAGACACACTGGGTTACAGTTTTCTCTGTCAACAGAAAGGTGTTGCACTTATTCCCAAGTCATACTAATTTGGTTTAGATCTAGTACTAAGTACTGTGTCATTCCAGTTCTTTCTTGGTCTTCCTAGTTCCTGCTTCATAGAATTCACTTTCCAATACACAGCTTGTTTCAGTTCAGTAGTCTCTGTTGTCCATGCCCAACATGTGCCTGAGTCATCTCGGCCTTCTTTCATTAACAATAATGTTTCAACTTCTGCATCATCATTTGCTCCCTGATATGCCTGCTTGGACATACCTTTTGAAGAGATGTCTAATACTGGTCGCAGAAACTAGTATGTGCCGCTTCCATCTATTTAGTGTAATAGTTTAATCTCTCACACAAATATAGCCAAAAAGTTTGTTATGGATTTTTGTGTTTAAACTTCCTATTCTCAGATGTTGTTACATACCTTTAATTTTGTGGTAGTCTGTAAAGATTATAATCCATAATCATGTGTATGTTATTACAGAGACTTTCTGACAATGAGACAGGTATCACCGATGAGCCAGACTTGACACTGGTAAGTGGAGTAACTTCCACTGACATCAGCAGTCTGTCTCCAGAAAAATCCATCGTCACAACACCAGGCAGATCAACATCGGGTTCATCATCCTTGCTGTCCTTTGAGCAACACGAACGCAGCCTTCTCGACCAGGCAACGCCACAGACATTGAGAAAACCCTTGCAATCTGTTGGGTTGATTGCCATCACTGGCAGTCCAGCTAGAGACACAGATGACAGTAAGAACACAAAGGCTGGCAGAGATACTAAAGCTGTCGGCGTAAGATTTTTGTTACCAGCGGAGCCTGCATCCAACTGTGAAACAGTAGACGTAATGCCAGGTATATGTTTTTCACAACAACTAACCTGTGATTGTAACAGTATTAAATTCAGTATTGTTTTGCAATTTACTGGCATATATTGTTAAGATATGTGGTACTTACTTACTTACTTACTTACATACTGGTTAAGATATCATACATGGAGTATACAGGCAGCAGTTCATCATATTGACCAATCTCGTGACGCTACTGCAAACATTCCATCCAGAATCCGACTCATGTCACCCCAGTACTCATCACTATGAACCACTGACAACTGAGCTGTCCGGTGAATGTTGTTATTCGCATGCTGGACCTAAAGCCTAGAACTAGACCCCTAAGCCGTGGCTTATGAATTTTATGGCTGGCTTATTACTCTGTATGGGTGGCTAGCTGAGTTAGAGACTGCTAGCTATGGCTAAGAAAATTAGTGGCGGCTTATGTCCACTCGTTCACGTGACTGACTCTAACACTACATTATGTGGTGTCAGTGTGAAACACATAGCCTAATAAACATGGTAATTCACGCACCACTGATTGATGATCAATGCTGAAAGGCATTCGTGAATACTGTACAGATTTTATGAACAGTGGAGCAGACTATTAAGGATTAGACATAATATACAGCTTTATTCTGCAGCGGGTCTTATTAATGTCCCGCCTAGTCATGCTAATTTGCACTTTGCAAACAAGTGAGATAAAGTAAAAGTTTTAAATATGTACCGGGTATTGAATTTCTTAGCTATTATGTATGCAATGGCTGCAACCTACAGTCAGTCATACAGATGAAAAATAATCCCAGAAATGCTTCCTGCACTGACAGTAATAATTATTATGACAAGATGCTCAGCTATCGCAGAGACCGCGCTGCAGGGTGCGTTACAGTTTTCGCCAAAAGTAGAAGACTGGAACTGGGAGACAATATTTTACGGACATTATAGGTCTATTTTCAACCACTGTGATGAAATCGGCCTGAAAATCTGTCGAATTCCGTGAAAAAAACGCAAAATAAGGGCTATTACGGCGTTCAAGGTCATCGAGGTCGGTACCAATCGAAAGCCCGTATGCGATTTGCTATTAGTGAT
>Ga0049105_1001370_pt1 | contig 10693 bp, 6 predicted proteins | sample WorMetvaBAHAMAS1_FD_61260 | JGI IMG/M metagenome (GOLD analysis project Ga0049105, IMG submission 61260) | Worm MetaG Olavius vacuus BAHAMAS.1 | ecosystem: Host-associated > Annelida > Digestive system > Unclassified | place: Germany: Marburg | collected 2013-04-09 | reverse complement strand
CGTATTGCGTTTTTGTGACCCCCTTTGGTGGACTTAAGGGCAACGTACGATGATCATCTTAGGTTCATTGGAAAGCGTGTAGTAGACTTCCTTTTAGTGTTAATTGAATGTTTTTCGTTAGGTGTTAGGAGCTATGAACGAATTTCAGGTAGAAGGGTTCGCCCCCACCGACCATTATTCTTCTCAGAAAATTATGCTAAATGATCTTTCATATTATATAAAAAATATGGACCGACCTTTCTTCCATCTTGTCACAAATCACGCATTTGACAAACAGACGGACAGACAGATAGACAGACATACGGACAGACGGACAGACAGAATTCTCATAGACCGCGTCTGCATTGCATGCAGCGCGGTAGAAACAAAAGTTACTTTTTCAGCTACAGAAGGACACGTAAGTTACGTCGTAAATGAAAAGCTGGACACAGATCATTTGTCTCATCTCTGCCTAAAGCTCGCCGTCGAAATTTCTTTCTCCGCATCTTCTTTAATGTTTATTTGGGTCACCCTTATTATCTGCGGTTTTGTGTTGTCCAACATAATGTAGTGCGATGTTACTATCAGGTCTTTTTAACGCGTGTTTCATTGTTTCTTCTTAGTTAGCACGAACCTTCACCAGAGACTTTGACCTTTGAGTGCACCGAGCTGGGTAAATTGAAATGTAACAGGTTGACTAATGTTTACTCGTATTTAGTACTTTTACATGCGAACTTTTAGATGAAAGTTGCGTTGTTACGATACTATATCACGATTGGTTGTAATGCAAGAGTGCAAATGTGGTTCATTATATGTTCTTTACATACAGTAAACCTTGCCTTGCGTGGTTACTTTTGCATAGCCATTATTAGCTCAGCTAGGTATGTACCAATGTGGGTATCAACATGTCTGTTTTTTGTCTAGGAAACGAGAGAGACTAAGAAACCGGGAAAACTCACAAAGATGTTGCTTCAGGCTGACGATGCAAAAGTGTACAAATTCTTAGATGCACTTGTCGAAAACGGTCAGCCGCATGTCGCTGACATTCTCCGTGAGTCAGGTAACTTATTTTAGCGGCTTTTACTGGTGATTGAGAGTTGAGTAAGAAAAATGTATGGTGACAAAATGTACTGCTAGAGACAAATGTTTACCGACACAGATGACGCATTACGTAGTTAACTCAGTGGTGGATTTAAGGGGGGGGGGGAGCCGGCTCCCCCCCCCTTCGGCGACGGACCGACGCCGTCACAGTACTCCTGGTAAGTGAAAACGGTAGTGTACTATGGCGACGCCATCGTCAGTTAACTTATAAGCAGGTTACAGCGACGCATCAGTCATTATCTTTCTCTTCAAACACGGCTAGCAAAGATGACAGGAAGTCACAACTCACAAGTCCGAAATAGTGCAAGTAGCCGACCTGAAGGCGTCAACACTAAAAATGTAAATGAACCCGTCCCATTACATTTTACTTACTTACATTATTTAAGCACCGACGCTGACGAGTGACTGAGTGACCAAATGATGACAACGTCGCATTCCTCCTTCCCTACAGCGCATGGACGGTTGCAGCCCTGATTGAATAGTGGACGTTGGTACTGGTGGATACAGAGGGGCATGCCTCCCCCCTGAAAGCCCACGTTAATATTACAAATTTAGAGAATTTTATTACTGTAGCATGTCATATTCGTCGCATAACCAATAATTAATAAGACTATATGACTGCACTCACAGCTACAGAATAACTAGCATGACAAAAACAATGAATGATATAGCAAATTAACTTTAAAACGTTAACAAAACATTAAATTAAAATTGTCTATTTATAACAGACAAACCGATGGTCACTCTTATCATCATAACATGTTAAATAGACAATTTTAAGTAAGACCAAAACGCCACTACAAATAGTATATGTACATACTGTGACATACTGTTACCAAATTACGTTATTTTAATTTAATGAACAAAAACAAACATAAGAACGCCTATTTAAATGGCAGGTTTAAATTTAAATAAGAACGCTTGAGCTTCTGGGGACTTCGTCAATCGTCTCCAGTCCAGACCCCCAACCGGGACTTTGCCTCTGGACCCTCTAGAGACTTTCGTCACCCAGCCCATGACAGTACACAGACGGGTTGAGGGGTGAGGAGAACACGCCCCTCAGTTGAAGTCTATAGTCATCATGTTGTCATTTGCACTTTTTGCCACGTTAGTTAGTGCTATATTTTGATCGTTCTACTGTAAAACATGCACTTCAGAATACTTAAAATGATTGCCACCAGTGGCTTTCTCACAGCTTTAGAGTGCACCAAATTCGTTTTCGGCCCGACCCCGCTGAGGGAGCTTACAGCGCTCCCGCACACCTCCTAGCTGGATTAAGGGGGGCCCTACTTCTAAGGGGAAAGGAGGGGACGGGAGAAGAGAGGGAGGGAAGGACGGGGAAGGGAGGGGACGGGAGGGGAAGGGACAGGAAGGGAGGGGAGGGGAGGGAAAGGAGAGAAGGGAAAGGGAGTAGAAAGGACCGCTCCCCCTTTTGGAAATTCCTGGATTCGCCCTTGTAAACTCTTTCCATGCAAGAGAAGATGATGCATTATTCTTTCTTCTGAGGTATAGAAGACAATGGCCAACGTTTGCTCTGAACATCCGCTGCACAGCCAGCTTGAACTAGATGCAGTAGTGCACTGGCAGTCAGTGGAGCTCCTTATAGTGATGTCCACTGCATACTGTACTGCCACCACGCAAACATGCTTAAACCGACCACACATTCATGGACCCGGTGAGTAAGTCAGTAGGCCCTATATCAATCAACAATCCAGTTTTCAAGCAGTTGCTATTCCCTGCACTCAGCTCGTTAAGTGACAAGCAAATGTCGCAGCGCCTCATAAAAAAACAACTAGAGACATAGATTGAAGTAATGTACCTTCATATTTCGAATAAACATTTCAACAGATATGATCTCCAATAGATTTCCAGTGGTTTCCATGAGATATTTTTACCACAATCCGGTGGAAAATGCAGTGTTTTTTGAAGCGGTAAATATCCATCACTATTGTTTTGGCTGAATTTACGGGGCAACATTGTCAACCCCAATTCATACTCTGTGCTAACGGAGGGCAGTAGAAGACAGTTTTGTCGCACAGCTTTGTGTAATCTACATGGCATTGGTTTGAAGAAACTGAGTGTAATCGCGTGTTCAAATTGTACATGGCCTAATTACGCGCCATGTCGTTGGAGCTACTTGATAGCGTAAGACAACATATTGCGTCATTTCTGGGTTAATCTTCTTATTACAGCCGAAAGAAAAACCCAACAAAATGTATTTGTCGCCTGTTTTGTCCGTTGGTAAAATGTGCAGTGCATTGGCCTATGAAATGAATGCATGGAGAACATCCTGTGACATCACACCGTAGAATTTTTACAAGTGAATTTAACCTGGGATTTGGTTTATCGCGAAGTGAAACATGCACAATTTGTGGCCAGTCTGATAATGCAAAACACAGAGAGAAGGCACACTTTTACCGTGTGACTGCACGTAGGCCTAATGCAACGCAATGCAGGAGAAAGCTGTCCGTCCCTCGCTCTGTCAAACGCGTTAATTGTGAGAAAACGAGAAAAAACTTGTGCCACATTCTTCTCAGTGGTGTTCTAGTGTTACAATTAGGTAATGTCATGAAAACTTTGAGAGCGTTTTTCCGAATCTTGCAAATCGTCCGCTTGTGCTCTTCGTCTACCGGAATCTTCAGTTTTAGTGTCACTTTACGTATGTACAGTACACCGTATCGTTGTATGTGGATAGGTGGCCAGCAGCAGCAACCTCATCCACATGCAATGCATCTTCTGAGATAACTCACTGCGACGGACCAAGTACGAACATTGTCGTGGTTTTCTTATTTCTCGTCATTTGCTGAATAGATCAATGTGTTTGTAAAAAATACACAATGCATTGTCTATGCAATTGTTGTCTTAGTTCGTATCACAGTGCAGTGTATCATACGGATGGCGTGGTGTGTGTCACAGTCGTTTCACGCCAGGTTACAATTTTTACCCATTTTAGTTTATCATGCTTCATCGCTTTGTTTCGTAGTCATGTTCAAATATAGCTGCCGATTTTGGAAGCTAAGAAATTGATTAATTACTAAACGTTTCTATGACCTAAATACTGAAATCATTGCATTTCTTGTTGTTTTGTTTTTACTTTGACGCTGGTGAGTGAGTACATGTTCCATTCCCAATGTTTGCTACGCAATGTCATCAGTGACCTAAGATAATTTTTTGGAAAACTGTAACGTTAGAGGTACGTTGATAATTGTGCAACTGTAACTGGTGTGATTGGTCGATGTATAGGTGGTCAAGCTCGGAACTCGGATGACAACAGCACCAAAGTTGTTGCTTCGAAGTTTCACATATAATTTCATTAATAAATAGATAAATAAATACTGATTTATGAGGATGGCTAACGAGACTTGCATGTCAAACTTACATTTAACTGAGCATACTTTTGTAATATTTTAGAATGTAGCTGACTTTAGTAGAAGTTTTGTTGCCTTCTGGAGTTAGCTGTATGATAAACTCCTATACAAGTTATGCGTTAGTGAAACACTTAACTGTAATCATCTGCACGATGACAACCACAGCTGTTCCTGTTACTGCCATATACACCGTGTCCGGAAAAAAAGGTGCCACTTTATTTTTGCCTGTAACTCTGCGAAATGCTAACCGATTTTCAAAATTCTTTCACCATCACACTCTGCAGTAAATTTGCAGTAAAGTAATCAATAAATTCCTACCATAATTTACACGCGTCGCTACACTACCTTGTAAAACTGTTGTGCTCAAAATCGTAAATTACATTGCCCGGAAAAAGGTGCCACTCGTTTTGTTCGTATATTTCAGATAATTTTGCATCTGATTTCGTACTTTTTGGCATGCTCCATCACAATGGACCAAGCAAGCAGGTGGTAATTGAATATTTTTCTTGCTTACTTGCATGGCAATGCTGTGGTCCAACCTAGATCACGCAGTCGTCACAGCAGCGATTCGTCAGTGGCGTCGTCGTTTGTCAGCTTGTGTGCAGGCTGGCGGTGGACATTTTGAACATTATTTTTAGTCACGCACTGTCCATATGCAGACTTGTTGACTAACCTGATGCTAAAATGTGCGAATTAACGCTACAAATAATTTTATTGTGTATAGGCCTAATTGTTCATTGCCATTAAGCGTTTGTAATATAGGCCTAGCAATGTAATTTACGATTTTTTAGCACAACAGTTTTACAAGGTAGTGTAGCGACGCGGGTGAATCATGGTAAGATATTTAATGATTTGTTTATTGCAAATTTACTGCTGAGTGTGATGGTGAAAGAATTTTGAAGATCGGTCAGGATTTGGCAAAGTTATGGCAAAAAATTAAGTGGCACCTTTTTTCCGGACACGGTGTATAATGATGTGATAAATCACGCCCGTCTAATTGTATTGCTGCGCATTACAAAATAGTAAAATACTGTCGAAAAGCAAGCACGTGAAAATATCGTTAGCTGTGGATGCTTATACAATAGCGAAATTTATTTGTACAATATTATGTTCAGCATATACTACATTGCTTCAGAAAGTAACCAGGTATGCCTGTGATTACCGTAGGTATTAAATACCACAAACTCTCGATGTAGACTCTCTATGAAAATACAATGAATGGATATTAGCCTACTGCGGGCGGCGCGGCAGTGGGCTCGACGTCTGCTCGGCGGTGTACCGGTACTACTTTTTGTACTTTTGTACTAATGCGCAGTGTTTGTTTGCTAGCTGGGTCATGACTCGAGCTTCTGATTGGCTGCGCTAAGACTGATGGACCAATCACAGGAAATATTACTGGGTCATTCCGTATTTCGCTAGTAGCAAATACGGCATGACCCAGTTACCGTCGTATTGCATGTTTGATTAGCGATAAAATCAATGTTTGTTTCTTTGTCCAACTTCTGTCAATTTTTGTCTAATTATGTACTAACTACATTATTTCAAATCGATCTTCAACATATTGATAACACACTGGATTAATGACGTGTTTACGATGTTTCATAAATATATCTGTAAGTTTCACGACAATAATTAATCAAAACATCACGCGCATAACATTACGTACATACTGTGCGAGTCTCTCGATTACTTTGTTTTTTTAATATACTGGACTTTTATTGAACATAATACATTTTATTAAGTGTAGAAAACAACCAATGTGGCTCTTGATATTGTTTGAAGGCCATTGCTAGTGTGACTGAAACGGGTTGCAAACGGGAAATTGCCCAGAAACAGACCGACCGACAGACAGACAGACAAACGATGAATATTAATAACTTCCTTGGCGAAGATAAATAGCGCATACGAAGTGTAAGTAGGCCAATCTTAAGTACTCGAAAGCACGCGGATAGCCAAACTGTGTAATTAACTGATAAATGATGATTATATTTACCTAATGTTTACAGATACAGAAGACAATTCCTCTTCCCGCTTAAGATTACACTATAAGAAAAATGCACTACATCCTAGAAATTCATACCGACATATTTGCACCACATATTACCTGTTGCATGCAGAGGTATAACAGCAGACCTGCAAGGTCTGCTCTCGGTTGATAACTGATGCAATTAAGTCATTTTGCGCCACTTCTACTAATAGTCATCACGCTGCAACAGCTAACCTACTCCGTGAGATTATAATGATCAGAGATAATTCTCTAACGCTTCCCGGATGGTTTACACGTGATGATATAAATGACATTATCTTCACTATATGTGTCTCGTGAACAGTGTGTTACATGTGCCCTGTGTGCCTTTCGCTGGTTTTTTTCTGTTTTTAACTGCATTGACTGCCATGTGTCTGTCTATCTTGTACTTCGGGTACGATTTTAATACTAAATAAATAAACAGCTCATGTTTGACTTAACTTTAACGTGTTGGTTTAATTTTGTGTAGTTAATAGGCCACGCAGTCGCACTGTGTATACCGAAGATTTGCCAATTGCATGGCTAATTTATCAGTTTTCAGGCGACTGTCAATCAGACCACGAGTTTTACTTGTATTTGATCACATTCGGAGTTCTTACAACTTACATTAATCTCCCATGATTGTAACGGTAACTATAACTGAGACATTTGTATTGCGCTCCTACCAGAAGACTGAGCGCGCATCACGGAGTCAATCCGTATCCTGGTGCCCGTAGACAGAACGAAACAAAAATGGCACACTGATCGACGGTTTGCAGTTGACTTTTATTTAGTTGGAGAATCTCCTCCTCATATTACTGCACCTATGTGTCTTAGTTTGTGGGAGGCAATTTGCCGTCGTAAGTCGATATACACGGTGTTTTATAATGAAGGGAATCGCGAGCTTTCAATGACATAACTTGGAGCAATATGCGGTTTATGTACATGAAAATTTCCAGGACAGAGCAAGAGAGACAATGCTGTGTGAAGTGAATTTTTACATACTGTTATGTCCGCATCAGCGTGACGTCAGACGTCATCATGGTGGCCGGCGCAATTACCGAGCCCTGTGTTATTGTCGCCATATAATTATGGAACATCGTGTATAATAAATTTGTGAATGCTTATTCATCAAGAATGACAGCAGATACTAAAGAAATGAAAACACATACAGATAAGATAAAAAGAGATGCATTTTATACTCAAAGATATACAGAAGATAAACAGCCGTAGCTAACAATCACTGAAAACATCTCAACTGTACAAAATACGCACGTCACGTAATGCAATAAATGATAATAGTTTCTATGTTTCTGTTAGCAATTTTAATGTTGATTTACGATCTAGGCTACACAGTCTATTCGTAAATTCTGATTGTTATAACGGACGTTGAATCATGAAACATTGTGAGCAAATGATGTTTTCTCGGTTATACACGTTAACAAGTAGCCCATAGACTATGACGCTTAGCTGACATCTGGGGGAATTTTACTGGGGAATATATAGAATAAAATGTCCGGAGAAATTGTCTGGGGAACTTCCCAGGTGGGGAAAATGCCCTTAAGGGAATGTAATGGGATTTGTTCGTGGAGATTTTCCGGGGGTGGAATGTTTCGAAGGATATTTTCCGGTGGAGATATTGTCTGGGGGAATAACTGGTGAAAATGCTTGGATCTACATGCCCAGTATACGGGTAGCGTTTAAGATCTGTGACCCCTGTTTAACAGAGAGACACACAAACACACAGACAGACAGACACCGTCTCACCGGTTACAATATTAGCTCAGCCAGCTGACGTCTAAATGGCAAAGCTTCACATGATTATGTATTTCTTGTAAGGCTAATGATAGGACTTGATGTTATCTCTGGGTCGGCTGCACTTGGTTTTACATAAATAGGCTACAGTTAAACACAGTAAATCTTCAAGTAAATATCATTAACGAGCATCTGGAATAATGACAAGCAACGACATTCCGGTATTAACGCCAGTTCTAACGACTACGAAATGCGTTAAAATACGAAATGCGTTAAAACGAGGAGCAACCACCGTAGCTACATCATTTAACGTTATTAAAGTAAACATTATATTCTACACGTACACTGAAGTGTATGCAAATACTAAAGTCGTCTGGCGGCGCATAAAATAAACATCGCGAGTCAGTAATAAAGCGTAATCTGCATATACGATACAACCACAATAGATAGGCCCTACACAAAAGTTGTCATCCAATATTCAGTGGTGTGGGATTTGTTCGTGGAGATTTTCCGGGGGTGGAAGGAATGTTTCGAATGATATTTTCCGGTGGAAATATTGTCTGGGGGAATAACTGGTGAAAATGCTTGGATCCACATGCCCAGTATATACAGGTAGCGTTTATGATCTGTGCCGCCTGTTTAACAGAGAGACACACAGACACACAGACAGACACCGTCTGACCGGTTACAATATTAGCTCAGCCAGCTGACGTCTAACTTTTACAGATAAGATTTATCCGGCCGACGAATATCAGATCTGGTAAATGGCAAAGCTTCACATGCTTATGTATTGTAAGGCTAATGATAGGACTTGATGTATTCCTCTATGTTATATCTGGGTCGGCTGCACTTGGTTTTGCATAAATAGGCTACAGTTAAAAACTATAAATCTTCAAGTTAATATCATTAAACGAGCATCTGGAATAACGACAAGCAACGACATTTCGGTCGGTATTAACGCCAGTTCTAACGACTACAGAATGTGTTAAAACGAGGAGCAACCACCTTAGCTACATTAGTTAACGTTATTAAACTAAACATCATATTCTACACGTACATTGAAGTATATACAAATACTAAAGTCGTTTGGCGCATAAAATAAAAACAGCGTGAGTCAGTAATACAACGTAATCCGCATATACGATACAACCACAATAGATAGGCCCTACACAAAAGTTGTCATCCAATATTCAGTGGTGTGGCCAAAAATTATGATTAGAAATATGTATACCCATAAATGAAATTCTAAAAATTATTTTTAAAAATTGGGTAACAACAATTTTTAAAACTAACAATTCTACACCCGAGGAGCCTGCATTTTATAATATTTTTCGCGGTTTTGAACAGGCCTTAAGGCGACTAGTGATCGAGTGCATATATGAAGTACCAAAAACGTATCATTGATTTTGTGCAAAGCCACCAGTGCATTTTATGATCATCCATCGCGCTTGGCTTTAACCATTTGAATGCTTTTCGTTGTTAAAGTCACAAACACCATCGCGAAGGTTTGCCTTATTTCCCGTGGAATTCCGGCAGCTTCCAGTGCTTTATAGATTTGCTGCTTGAGTTTATCGAGCACTTCATCTTTTTCCAGATTACTCAGGTTTTGTTTGAGTTTCGAGAGCAGAGCGGTGACGGTGGAGTCTGAATCCTGCATTTGACTGACAATTCTCGCAGCTTGTAACCATTGATCGCATAATCTCTTTTCTGCGTCTACTGGAGGAGAAAATTCCAGAATCACTGGCAGAGACGCTAACACCACATACAACGTATCATTCGACCTTTTATTGTTACTAAACTATTACAGCGCACTACGATTATGACTTTATGACATGACTTTCATAAAGTTGCTTGCGGCACCAATAATACGGTTACATAGAGGCTGGTAAGAACACTTTTTTGTATTTGGTGTTTCCACATTGCACTTCTAGACACAGATCTTGACAGCACATTACAAAGCTTATAACAGTAAGTGTACAGTACAGGAACTGTGCACTGGTACGTTGCAGAGAACTGATGATATGGATAAGGCAGACCGCACGTATGACGAACAATGACGCATTATCATTAAGGCCGCACGACGTATGTCGGCAGGCTTTCATGTTTTGCTCCCGTCCTTTTCTGACACCCAGACTCTGATCTCACAGACAAATAAGAGTATATCACAGTTTTTAGCGAACGTGAACTCATGTTCATGTTCGCTATGTCGTCGTCCGTCCGTCTGTCTTCTGTCTGTCGTCTGTCTGTAACGTTCGTGCACCCTACTCAGGCGATTACAATTTTCGGCAATGTTTCTACGCCATTTGGTACCTTGGCCATCTATGGCCCTTCAGTCAAAATTTTACGGAGATAGTCCCAGGGGAACCCCTTTGTCGGGGAGTTAAACCAAAGACGAGTAGAAAAATGTAGCGATTTTGGACCTTTTCAAGGCTATATCTCGGAAACGGTGCAAGATAGGAGGTAAGTTACTATTAATGACTAATAG
>Ga0049105_1001369_pt1 | contig 10694 bp, 5 predicted proteins | sample WorMetvaBAHAMAS1_FD_61260 | JGI IMG/M metagenome (GOLD analysis project Ga0049105, IMG submission 61260) | Worm MetaG Olavius vacuus BAHAMAS.1 | ecosystem: Host-associated > Annelida > Digestive system > Unclassified | place: Germany: Marburg | collected 2013-04-09 | reverse complement strand
CTGTATGTCTGCCTTGTTGAGAGTCCAACACTCTGATCCATACAGCGTGATTGGCAGGATGTATACGTTGTACAGACGCAGCTTGGTCTCCACTGTGATCCTAGATCTCCACATGTGATGGTCGAGGCTCTGCATGGCTGTGCGCGTCATCCCGATGCGACGGCGAATCTCCTGCTCGCTGCTGCAAGACGAGTGGATCTGCGCACCCAGGTAGGTGAAGGTCTCCACTCGCTCGACGTCATGCCCGCACACCTTCAAACTGGAAGGTTCATCCAAAGGGGGTTCAAAAATATAAAGTGTCCAAAATTTGAACAATAAGCTGCGATAACTCCAAAACGGTACGAGATAGGATGTCAGTTACTATTAATCGCTAATACCAACTCACATACAGGCTTTCAATTGGTACCGACCTCGATGACCTTGAACGCCGTAATAGCTCTTATTTTGCGTTTTTTTCACCAAATTCGATAGATTTGCAGGCCGACTATATCACAGTGGTTGAAGATAGGCCATAATGTCCGTAAAATATTGTCTCCCAGTTCCAGTCTTCCACTTTTGGCAAAAACTATAACGCACCCTGCAGTGCGGTCTCTCTGCGATAGCTGAGCATCTTGTAACTTTTGACACTGTGTGCTAGGTTAAGCTGGCTTCTAGTCAGCTTTTACGTGCAGATTAAATCATTGCACATCAGGAGTAAAAGCAGTGTACTGAATTTCACTGCAGTTAGATATTCTTTGCAAAAGTGTATTGGAATGATACTATTGTAAAAAAAGTCTCAAGTTGACACTTAAGAAAAGCACATGTGTGGAGTGTACTGCTACACTCAGCTGAAATATGGATGTTAAATAACGATGAAATCACAATCTTGGAAGCATATGGAATAACAGGACATGGTGTCACATGTTAAAAGTCTGCTGGAGTGAGCAGTTCTACAGCAGGTACAGGAAGAAAGAACACCAACCAAAATCTTATGTACAGCCTCATCAAACATGGATAGTACACATTCTCATACATTATTCTCTGCTGATAGAAGTAACTAATGGAAAGGTGGGAGGTAAGAAAATAAGAGAAAGACCAAGGGAAATGTTACTTGATGACACAATAGACAAGAATGGCAATCGAAGATACAAGCCACTGAAAGACAATGGCACAATGCAGAGAAGATTGGCATCATTGGTATACTAAAGCTGCCCAAGGGCAGAGCACCTGAAGAAGAAAAGACAGTCAACTGGGCACTACGACCAGTGACCTTCACACGTTTGCCATGTTCGCCAACTAATCATGCGTGGTTGCTAGAACAAGTATTCGATATTACACCCAATTCCTCTAGCCAATCAACTTAATCGGAAGAGATTTCTGGCTGTCTTCCATAAGTGGACGACAGTTGGATGACTCTCAAACAGATTTCAGTGGTTGCAGGCAGTTGCTAGATGCCTTCTGACTGCCGACTAAAACAGGTAAAGGAGAGGCGTTAACAATGGTGAGCTTAGGCAGAATGCTCATCAGTGTTGTAGTCAAGACCAAGACCAAGACCAACACCAGCTCCTTCAAGACCGAGGCCAAAACGAAGACCAGCAGTGCCAAGACCAAGATCAGCTCTCTCAAGACCAAGACCAAGACCAAGAGCAAGACCAAGACAAGCAACTGAGACATGAAACAAGTACGCATTGCTGACAATAGAACACGTGTTAGATTTTCATCAATGTTATAAACTGCCATCACAAAGTCACAATATATTAGACTATAGTTATTACTAACTGCTGACAGTTCTAGGATAGTTCACAATCTTAGCACATGCAGATGCATAAGGCTGTATCAGCATTCACAATTCAGCATTACATTTCGCATACATTGCTAATAAATTTCAGTTTTGGTCTCGAAAACAGCCAAACCCAAGACCAAGACCTCAAGTGCCAAGACCAAAACCAAGACCAAGACCTCAAGTGCCAAGACCAAAACCAAGACCAAGACCAAGACTGCAGAATTTCAGTCTCGAGTGGTCTTGAGATCAATACCGTTATCTCAAGGACTACAAGACTGGTGCTCATCTCCCTTATGTGGGCCTTGAGCCCGTAGGTGGATAAACCACAAAGTCTGTGACACATGGCCAGTGTGTCACATTGTGTGTCACCTATGGTCACCTTCCCAGCCTCAGAGCGTCACCGCCCTTTGACCAGTACAAAGTTATACAATACTGCTTGGTGACGGAGGCACACAGGTATAAGTAGCTTGCATAAGGCCACTGCACAATGGTGCCGAAGCTGGACTCGAAACCGCAAACTATAAATCACAAGTCCGATGCCCTACCAATAGCGCCACCACATCACCCACTGGTGAGCAATAAATGAATCAACCAGTCACCAACAGCTCGTCAATCAATGACAATCAGCAACAACCACTCGGTGACTGATCGGAAGCACTCGACAGCCAGGTGCCATTCATGGAACTCTGTCTCCAGCTCAGCCATGAGGTTCTTGTAGTCCTCAAACAGCACTGGTATTCTGGTAGTCTAACCTGCAGCCTTAACATTACTTTTTCCTTCACAGCCATCTCCTTTGCCAGTCGAGCAGCTTAAAAACCTGCTCCTATTGATGCATCTGTACATACCTGGGTGCTAGTGCAAGTATATCTTGGGGGAGGGGGTGTTGCTGCTTCAATGGCCTGAAAAGGAATGACAGCTATTTCTAGTGATCATACGTATACCCCAGATCTGAGTAAAAAAGTAAAGAAAGTAAATTTATATAGTGCTTTATAATGTATATCCCTAAAGCACTCAGATATGGCCTGTATATAATAAGGGGATCACACAATTTTACCAACCAGCCATGCACGAACCATATCTCCTTTGCTTTCCAGTTGCAAGGCATCACTGCACTTTGGCTGGTACTCATTGCACCTACCCACAAAGGGATGGCCAGGCTGAGTTGACCAGATAGCTGGTTAGTGGTTACATACCAAGATAAATTTCTGGCAGTGGTAAATAAACCCACAAATGGTCACCCATCCCATTACTAACCGGGTCCAACGTAGTTTAACTTCGTTGACTGAAACCAACACGCTACAACAACACCAAACCACCACCAGAGGTGGATGAGCATCGTATGATGGTCGACCATTTGTCGGCGAGAAATTAGCAACCTGACACGACCAATTGCCAATCACAAATAGGTGATCAGCGGAATGCTTGGCCACCGGTCACGCAACCTGTCGCCGACTGGTTGCCGATCAAAATAATGAGCAAATGTTAGCCATGAGGTTGGCACAGGTTGCAGGTGGTCGCCAGTCTTTGTAGTCGAAGGCAGTTGTTAGCTAGTCATAAGTGCTCTGTGACTGGGCCATAAAACAGAGTTGTAAAACCAACCTTCATCACTCATGTCAATGGAATGTGGTATGCCAAAGTCAACTGGTGAAACAGGATTCTCAACTGAAGGCGATGAAGAAAGGCTACTGGTAGATGAAGCACCTGAAGAACAAACACAGTTCCCATATTGTACAACACAATATATTACAGTCAACACACAATGCTTGACATCGTTAACTGGCAGTCAAAATAGGGGCAAGGTATAACAAGATGTTCAGCTATCGCAGAGAGACCGCACTGCAGGGTGCGTTATAGTTTTCACCAAAAGTAGAAGACTGCATGGGAAACAATATTTTACGGATCTTATAGGTCTATCTTCAACCACGGTGATATAATCGGCCTTAAAATCTGTCAAATTTGGTGAAAAAACGCAAAATAAGGGCTATTACAGCGCTCAAGGTCATTCAAAGTCATCGAGGTCGGTACCAATCGAAAGCCCGTATGTGATTCCCCATTAGTGATTAATAGTAAGTAACTGGCATCGGCATCCTATCTCGTACCGTTTCAGAGTTATTGCAGCTTATTGTTCAAATTTAGGACACCTTGCATTTTCGAGCCACCCTTTGAGGGCTTAGGGACAATGTACGATGTTCATCTTGGGCTCATCGAAAAGCGCATAGTGTACTTCCTAGTAGTGTTAATAGAACTTTTTCACTAGGTGTTACGGCTGAGTCGCTACGAGCGAAAAGAGATCGACAATCGGCGATTTCGCTCCAATGCAGTCTGTTTGATCCAAAATTTCAAGTAAAAAGGGTCGCCCCCACCAAGCATTTTGCACGGTTAGTTAGGCCAATGAATGCCTTACAACTTTGCCGCTGACAGTTTTCACACAAAGAAACTTTGTAGCAGACTTTCTTCAAGTGAAGTACGATTTTAGATGGAAATCTGCAGTTTTGCATTTTTGAGACCCCTTTAAGGAACTTGGGGACAACGCACGACGATCATCTAAAGCTCATTGGAAAGCGCGTAGTAGACCTCCTATTAGTGTTAACTAAACTTTTTTTCCATAGGTGTTACGGCTCAGGAGCTACGGGCGAATATCAGTTGAAAATCGGCGATTTCGCTCCAACGGGGGGCCAGTTGATCCAAAATTTCAGGTAGAAAGGGTCGCCCCACCAACCATTCTTCTCAGAAAAATAGGCTAAATGGTCTTTTGTGTGATATAAAAATCTGGACCGAACTTTCTTCAATTTTGTCACAAATCACGCGTGTGACAGACGGACGGACAGACAGATGGACAGACAGACAGAATTCTCATCGCTAGACCGCGTCTGCATTGCATGCAGAGCAGTAAAAATTGGTGTTCAAGTAAAGAGTAAAGCTTTCTTGAAAAAAATTTTTGTAAGAACTGAACGTGTAATCATCAAAAGCTGATATCTAGTTAACAATGACAGTTCATTCCATTTCGCGAATGCTGTAGCTGCTGCAAATTCCAGTCACCTGACTGCATCATCTCCAGCTTCATGAAGTAGATGTAGTCCACCAAACTTTGTCAATGGACATGCGTCCACAATATGGCTCAGTCTGCTGCTGGCTACAGTCGCATGTTAGTGATTTGGCAAGGCCCTATTTGTGAAGAGTTGTGCATGGGCCTTGACCTGTCCGAAAATGGTTCAGCAGAGACCATGACAGACAAGATCGATCGAAACCAGGCTGCCAGGTGAGTTACAATGGTGTAGTTGACCACAGGAGCCGACTGCCAGTCCTCTTTACAATGTGCAATTGTGTCGACATGTGTCTTGTCTGACCAAATCAGCCGTCGGGAGGCAAGCCAAGGAGGTGAACGTTGGAACACATCAGCATAAGCAGGCCAGTCTGGATGGGCTTCAATGATCTGAAGCATCTTGTCGCTTGCTGCTTTGTGGCGAAGTGAAGGTGAAGCCACATTAGCGAGTACCGGAAGCCATGAGACGGGAGTGGAATGCAGGCAGCCTGAAATCAGGTGCATGAAACTGAAGTTGAGTATCTATGAGTAGCTACATCTTGCCCACACTGGACAGCAGTATTCTGCAAAGAGTAGCAAAGAGCCAGAGCTGACACGCAGAGAGTGCTTGCACAGGTACCCCATGATGTGCCTGCAAGTTTCGTGATCAGGTTATTATGGCTCTTTAGTGTGGCAGCCGTGTATGTCAAGTGTTCCCTGTATGACAAAAGTCCGATCTAGAGTGACACCAAGGGACGTGGGTCATGCCTCAGTTGTTGACCGCTCATCTGAACATCCAGTTCACGACGTGACCTAATGTTATGTAGGTGGAAAACACTTGTTACGGTCTTGGACCTTGATGGGTATTAGACACCACTGCTAACAATATTTAGCAAGACGAGCAAGGTCAGCGGTTAAAGTGCATTCTATCTCAGAGAAACTTTCCGCTTGGAAGGCACAACAAATGTCGTCTGCATAGATAAACCTGGGGCTGAGTGTGGCGGGGAGGTCGTTGGTATACAAGCTGAAAAGTGTTGGGGCCAGAACAGAGCCCTGAGGAAGTCCATTCACCTACCTGCACCAAGAGCTGACATCGTCCCCCATGTGGACCCAGATGACAGTAAGAACAGCCCTACAGGTGTCAACTACAGCAATATCACAGGCAGCACGATAAGATAACGATCAAACACACCTTACAGCGATTACGGTGTAATCAGAAATATCCAAGACACAATAGTAGACTACTAGCATTTAGGCCATTATTATAAAAGATAGTAAACCGATCAATGGGAAGTTCTAAAAATACATTAAAATTCCCCTTCTTTGGGTTTTTGTCTTCCCCCTACTTTACCCATGGCGTATCTTGTGCCATGCTTAACATTAACTGGACGCCCCTGACTGTTTTGAAGGTAAACAATGCAGTACTGCAGCTAGATTTCGTTTTAAGTCCAAACTACAAAGGATCAGAATTGAGTTGAATTTCAGTGGTAAGAAGCACTTTGAGGAAGTAGTATCATTAACTGATGAGGTTCTATACAGTGACGGTGATAACAACTTTGAAAACTACTGCTTGTAAATAGCTGACTACTTACAGCATCAAACATCAACGTACTGCACAATGCATACTAGTGCCAGATTTCATATACCAGTTTCACTCAGGTAAAAACCAACAGATAATTGTTTGCTTATCTCTGCAAAACATTACGAAATTCAACTAAATAGTCCCAAAAGATTGTCATCCAGTGTAGCTCCTCCTCCAGCTTTCTGCCTGGCATGCACACACGACTGTGCGACCGACAGCTTAGCTACAGTGTACTGTATATCAACTACTGTCTCCACATGGTATCAGTATTCAGTAAGCAGTAGACGGCCACACTCTAATTCACCGTTTATGAAGTGGCAGTTATTAGTTAATTTGAGACTTTGAAATGTTAATAAATGTCCTCATATATATTTTATGTGCAGTTGATCCCTTACAGCTCGACTGAACTATTTATAAGCTAATTTCTGGATAGTTACCCTCCACATAAAGGCCATAATTATGAATCTAAACAAGTATGACATCTCATTCTAGTTATCATAACCAAGCACATTCACCTATTTACCAATGTAATAATTAACCCTATACACTGTTAAACACGAAACTAACTGTTCCAATACACAAATGCATTCAACATACTTGAGGCTGTTGATTTTGTGGCCTTCGCTGGCACGTCTTCACTGTCTGGCTGATCATCTGCAACAACAGAAATAAAATATCATCAGTTTTAAAACTTTCTGGAACAATAAACATACATAAATGTGTGGTGTCGGTTGCAGGCTACTTCCACCGAAGACAATGACAAAATTGAGCAATTTACTGACTTGATATCAAGTAAAACTTACATAAGAATCAAGTTACGGTACTCTGGTTTACTATGTCCCACCAGAGGCACTGGAAGCAAAATAAAGGTGGAGGGGCACGAATTCCGGCGCAAAGCGCCAGAACAAAATCTTTTTACTGTGCCCCTCCAATTTTCTGCAGTGGGGCACTGCACATACCATTTGTGGGCACAAAGATGCACAGTCACAGTTCGTTACAGCGCATCAATATGCCATTCAGATGTCAGCGCTAATTTGCTGTTAGCGATAACGGAGTAATGCACTTCTTTGTAGATAAAAAATACTGAAATTTTGCACTCTGTGACAGTCGACTACACATGACATTGACTAATGTGTGTATGTGAGCTTTCGAGCATACACCGCGCAACGTGGTTTCATATCATATCTCACACCGTTTCGAAGTTATCGCATATTATTTTTTTTTAAATTTGGTACAAAAACGGCCACTTTGCATTTCTGAGCCCCCTTTGAAGGGCTGAGGGGTAACGTATGCTGTTTATATTAGGTTCATTGGGAACCCCGTAGTGGATTTCCCATTAGTCATAGGCTAATTAAACTCTTTTTGTGAAGTGTTACGGCGCTACGAGCAAAAATGTACGAAATTCGGCATTTTTGAAGGGAGTGGGCCAAAATTTCAGGCAGAAGGGGACGTCCCACACCATCCATTTTTGCACTTTTAGACAGGGTATAGTAAATGCCTTACAATCTTACCACAGAGAGTTTTCACATAAAAAAATTTTGTAGCAGAGTTGCTTCGATCCAAGTGTGATGGAAATGGCCATTTTGTTTTCGAGCCCCCCGAGGCACTACGAGCGAATATCTATTAAAAGTTGCCATTTTTAAGGACGGAGTCACTTTGGCCCAAAATTTCGGGTAAAAGGGGCATCCCACAAATCATTTTTAGAGACATAAAACTAGATGACTCATGCTATAAGAATATTGCCAGAAATTGCTATGGTTTTGTCGCAATGCATGAGTTCGACAGACGCGTACAGAGAGCGAGACAGATACTTATTGAAATACTGCGGCTGCATAGCTGCAGCGTTGTAAAAATTGATTGACATTACACTCAAAACTGCCCACAATTATCAAAATCCACACACAGGATCCTACTGTCAAGCTCCAAATTTTGTGCTGAGTCTAGTGGTGAAAGAATTTTGAAAATCTATTAATATTTTGGTAAGTAAACAACACGAATAAGGTATCTTCTTTCTTTTTAATCAGGGTGTTATTTAAGGATGTCATATCACATAACAGAGTGAAATTTAATGCACAGTAACTACAATAACTGCTCAATTTTCAGACCAAAAACCAGGGTTTCAAAGCATCAAGAACCAGGGTTTTAGGGTAAAATGTCGAAGTAACCTGGATTTTGGCCTTATGAAAAACCACGGTTTAGTGCCATAAATTTAAGTAATTTAACAATTTCACATGATTCATTCAACAGAAACTACACTACAGCATACATTTAAGTCTAGCAACCTAAGACAAGACATGCACAGGCTCACCCCAAACAGCTGTAGTCTTTATAAATTCTGAGAATTCCGACAATGGACCAACACCCTCCTTATTTTCAGCAGCAACAGCAAACTTGTACTCCTTGTTCCGCCTGATCCGACTGCTAACTGTGCAGCTTGTCTTATCTGCTGTAACCACGTGCTTGTGAAATGATTTAAAGTCCATATCTGCAGTGCCATAGTGGATGACATAGTGAGTGATTTCACTATTTCCATCACTGACCGGTGCTGACCACTGAACGAACACCTTGCCAGCATCGACTTTGTCAACTTCTGGACGCCCAGGAATGCCTGGAACCGAGGTAACTACAAATACATACACTGACCAACTGAAGGAACAACCATCAGCTTGTTATATCCAATGATGTTAGAATACAGGTCTGAATAAAGCAGCCGTTTTGTAAGACAGTAATCGAGTTGTTTCTCAGTCTAGTATAACAGAAATATTACTAGATATAACTAAAAGGAGCAAATAACAAATAACAAGAAGTATAAAGAAGATGTAAAACAGTTCATCATCTGCATCATTCAGTTACTGTGGGCATATTGGGCATACAGGGTACAGTTCATTCGTAGCGACTAGGTTTAAAACCGTACCACGCAGCTGAGTAGCACAGGATCTTTGCCATGACTGTTGCTCTGAAAACGTCATGGAGTGATGATGTTGAGAGGCCGTCGTGTCACAATATTCGCAGTGCATACAGGAGGCTGGAACAGGAGTCCAGCAAACTGCTGATATAGTCAAAGATGAATGAGTGAAGTGATTATGTCAAGGGATATGTTGCAAGTCAAGATAATCCACCACATTCTTCTCTGTGAAAGAAGTCTACACCAAGTTTACATGTTCCTTACCTCCCCAGAAACTAGAATGTATGTCCTACCTGGTGCTGTAAACCGCATGATCGTATCTTCATTCATCTGGACAAAACACCAGAATGTGACGGAAGTACAGACAAATGGACAGACAGACAGAAATCCTCTGACAATAGCGAGATCTAACAGAGTTAGATGCACGCTAATGAATGCTTATGGCATTTACACCAATCAACATTTCTCACATCATATTAATCTTAACTTTTCTGAAAGATTATTCTGCCACTCTGAAACAACACTCTAATATGCTACTTGTAAGGCCTCCTAGAGTTTTTCTTTCTTCAGTTATAAACAGACAGTAGAACAACAAGTGGCAAACAAGCAAGCTTCCTAGATATATAATGCAAAACTATACAGGAAGAACCACATCTGAGTATAGAATCATATCCTCGTAACAAGGATGTTAATGACACGAAACTGTATGTTTGATAAAACTTTAAATAAACATGCAAAGACTGGAATATATTCAACCATACCCATCAGGGACATTTCAGCAAACTTTCTTGACAGCTCAAATGACAACAAATCTGCAAATGACAACATATGTTCGTATTAAGCTAAGTATACACACAACATTACTGGAAGTCATTTGGTCTTGTTGCACGACAGGTGACAGGATGACAAAATCTGGTCTTGGTCATGTTAGCCACGATCTTGGTCTTGATCTTGTAAGGCACATACCGAGAAGCAGTGGAAGCTGAACTCAGTGCAAACAATCTGCACCATGCTAGAAAAGTACCATAAACTCCAGCCACAGCCCAAGACGATTGATGAGTTAAAAACTTAAAAGTGGCTTTGCAAACAAACTGGCAAGAGCTGCCACTAAAACACATCAACAAGGCAGTGGTAAACTTCAACAAGTGCTTGACGGCCTACATGGCTGCCAGTGGTGGTCACTTCAAGCATCTGCAGTAACTCTGTCCATCTTCAAGTTGGCATCCTCATCTCAGCACCACAAAACCGGCTCTTTTCACAGCCAGCCACATACTATCAGCGAAAACATTAACTTTTCACAAAGTAGTGCAGCAGCATTATGCAGCTGAGGTGATCAATTCAATAACTTCTGAGCTGCATATCATATCAATAGACTCTGTGCCAAATATTGTAGAACAGTAAAATGAACAGGGGATTGTTTTTT
>Ga0049105_1001368_pt1 | contig 10694 bp, 8 predicted proteins | sample WorMetvaBAHAMAS1_FD_61260 | JGI IMG/M metagenome (GOLD analysis project Ga0049105, IMG submission 61260) | Worm MetaG Olavius vacuus BAHAMAS.1 | ecosystem: Host-associated > Annelida > Digestive system > Unclassified | place: Germany: Marburg | collected 2013-04-09 | reverse complement strand
TCGACTCAGCCTTCCACCTTCCGTGGGACGGTAAAATGAGTATCAGCTTACGAGCTGAGTAATAATAATAAATGGCGATGGTGTCTGCGGATGGTAGCAGCCAATCTTTCGGCGGACTCATGCCCAAATCGGTTGGTTTGGTCTGAGGGTTGGCGGCCACCAGGCGCTCAGTCTGCATTCATCAAATGAACCGAGTGAACTCTCGCAATGACTATGTCATGATGACAGCACCATAAACATTGTCGTGGATATTATTATTATTATATTAAGTGCAAACAACACAGTAGCTTAAGATGAAGAAAAATACATATACATAAACATAGATGTGTACATACACACATACATAACAGATCAAACCATTTTTCATGTATGCTAGATGAAACAATTCTAGAGCTGAGCAGTAATTATTTGTATCAAACAGTAATACTTCAAAATAAGACCACAGTAAATGTAAAAATAAGAAAAAACAGTATCTAACCAAGCAGTTCCTATTGCAGTTTTAGCAAAAATATCTGAAAATAAACGCACTTCATGCACACGCTGAAACCACGTGCGATATGCTTTATTGCCAAAACGCTGAGGCTGAGAAACTGGTGGAATTTCTGAAATCCACTTCTTCATAGTGTCAAGAAGGTTCAGAAGATTTTCTGTCACCTGATGCAAACATGAACCAAGGTTTCACAGCAAACTGCAGCAACATACAAACTCTGTAAAAAGTTCAACGGTTGTTGACCACAAATAGACAGTGAGGTACACTACATTACAAATTACAACTCCGCTCACAACTCAACTATAATGAAAAACTGACAGATTAGGCATCCACAGTAAGAACAAGCAAATAGCATATATTCCTGCATATGAGGTGATCTGCACATAAGTCTACCCCTGTCTTTGACGCCAAAAAGCATCTGAAATTCAAGATCCATGTATGAGTTAACCTTCCCATAACGTTGCATGATTGATTTGCAGTCAACAAGCCTTCTGCAGTGCACACAACACTGTGTATGATTGATGCAGTCAGGATTTTTCTACAGCTTGCAATGTGAAGGACAACCAAGCAGGCTTCACAAGGCGGAGACTTTACCTCACACCACTGCCAAATTTGGTGGCAATGAATGCACTGCACCATCCCTCCATAAACAGCCCTTCCCTAGCCCGTCCGACCGTTCACGTATCAAAACATAGGAACTTTCACAGAAAAGTGTGAAGTCTCCATGTGTCCAACTATCTACAGCACACTTAGATAACTATGGCCAGACCTACGTGGCAGGCCTATATGCAGCAGACTGATGTCACATGTTAACACGCAAAGCTTTCTTCGGTGCTGTGTTCTTTTTCACATCAATCACAGAGAATATGATGGTGACTGATGGCAAATTTTCAGACCAACACATAAGCTGGGCGAAAAACTGCCCAAAATTTTTCATCTTATATGCAGGAATATGTGGTATGCAATTCATACGGTATGGTAACAGTTCAATTTACCGGTGTCATATGGCATGGTTCAGTCAATTTCTTGTTCTTCACAGCTTCATTAACGGCACATATGAATCCAAGAATGTCTCGGTATGCCTAAAATTAACATTAAATAATCTTGCAAAGTACCACAGCCTTTATATTATCAGCATCAAAAATTCATGAGTGATAATTACAATTATACAACAAACCAATTTTTCTATGCAAGATGCAGTAAAAAACTTACCTCAGATTTTTCCCATTTGGCAGCAATGTCAGCTGGTGATGTAATTTCTTTCTTGGGGACAACAAATAAATGGGTCTCAAGATTAACATCGGTCTTGCCAATAAAACAAACTACAAAAAATCAACAAAAATTCTGCACAATAACATATGACAGAAATGATGCAGAACACAGCCTCAGATAGTTAGCTCACTGTAGAAGTCAGCGATGTTAACAAGGCCACAACCCCCAAGGCCAAGGCCAAGGCAGGCCTAGGCCACATACCCGAAGGCCAAGAACACAACCACGTTTCCACAGCATATATACCGGACAGTTAATGTACTCAGAAGTAATCTTCTGTCTTCAGTCTTAATTCAAAATCAGTCAGTGTTTTATCAGTATCGTCATAAGACTTATATGTAATTAAATAACTAGCTAAACCGTTGGTGTCAAGTACAGCACCTAATCGTCTTGTGTCTCGTAGGGCACACTGATCCAATTCATTACTGGAAACTGTTACAAATCAGAGTTGTATTTATTTCAGAAACAAGAGTTCCAGCAATGAATTTTACATTTGTGCCCGATGTGGCCGCATGATAATTCTGCTACACGTTCCACTGGAGCTGAAGTGGCAGGCAGTGCTAATAGTGCTGCGCAATATACTTAGTATTGGTATCGTCACATGGTAATGGGAACCCATTACTACCATTACTTTTATATTATTTGACTACCATTACGTAAGCGACAGTATGCAGTAGTTTTACAATGACTAGGATGTGGTCAAGGCCTCAAGGCCAAGGCCAAGGCCACAACCCCCAAGGCCAAGGCCACAACCCTCAAGGCCAAGGCCAAGGTCGACATTCTGTGGCCTCAGGCCAAGGCCTAACTTCACTGGTAGAAGTTAGCAACTCAGGTTTGAAGAGAAAGAGATCCTGGGAAATTCAGTTTGGGACGCATGCGCTTTATGTCATTTTACAGTAAGAGAGCGAAGTATAATGTTTACCATTGGAATTTAGCGCCATTGCTTTTTATACGTCTGGAATATGTTACAACTCACAATCATTACGCGCGATTTATCACTTAAAACATTTAAGCAACACGTAACAAACACTGTTATTGTTTACATTACACCAAAGACTACTTATTCACATTTTCAGCAAATTTTGGCTAGTGAAGAATCAATTTAAGTTTTTGCCGTTACCAAAATTCGCATTCATAGTGATCGTTAGTCTGCACTCTGCACTCAACATTATATCGTCGACATTTTACGCGACAGGTGACTCCAAAACGCCTTCAAATCATATAACAAGCAAGCGTAATGACGGTCGACGTGGAAGACTACATTTTCATGTTTCAAATTAATTAAAAATCAAAATTGATGTTTCAAATTAGAAATTAAGGAAATTATAGCGAACGCGATAATTATAGCTTACTGAATCATGATTAAATTACAAATCGTTATCTTAACGTTATTTAGCAGCCAACCATGGTACTAGCAGGCATAGACCAGTTACTTTCATCTTGTCTGTCAAGAACAGACTAGATACCGATATTACGGCACTCGTGATGTTGTCTGAGATTTTGCTCTTATGACAAGACCCGTTGCTCACTCAAATCAATCTACTTGTTTATTCGTTTTAAGGGCTGGTCTTAATACTGTTACAGATAACTAATTAAACTACCCACATTATTCCTGTCATTACAACCTGAGATAAAGCCCTTCGTGTGCTTACTGTTTCACACATTATTCAATTGCTACAAAGGGCACAGTATCTTCACTTCTTCTGGTTGTGAAATCTGTTTAATTGTGATCCTACATCGTCTTCTCTGGTCTTGCTTCTAACACTGGATGTCATGTGTGTGATTGTTAGGGATCTTATATGCTACTGTGGTGCTGCATAACTGTTGATCAACAAATCACTGGATTCAAAACCCAGTCAAGTTATGCAGAGATTATTTCCAAGTACAGTTAACCTCTCTAGGTATTAGAATAGGGAAGGAGAGGCCGAGTTGGAAGCTTTGCACATGTAATATAACACGTTTTCAGACGTGATTCAACAGTTTGATCATATTCACAAACATATCATGATAATCTCAATGCAATTATGTTCTTCTCTACGCATTTGTATCTAATTATCAAATGATGTAATGCATTCTTCTCACACACAGCCAAGCTGTCTAGTGACACTTGCAGCCAAGCTGTCTAGTGACACTTGCACACGTGCATCTGGACACTCTGATATGACACTCGTACGACTTTCTAACTGCAGCTGGCAATGTCTTTACGGTCACCCGTAACGCAACTTACTGCATCACTTGCCATCTAAGAACAATGACAATCTCTTATCCTCTGATCTGTGAAGGGGCGCCACTTCTTGTGGTGATAAAGGAATGTAGCAACAGTCTCAACTGCCCATGTGATACAGATGACCAATACATGTGCACAGAGGTATTGCAACAGACAGAACGCAGCAGAATGCTTTTCGTTTAACAAACACTCACAGCGAAAATACAACGTGTCTTCGTATTATTTACAATATTACACCTTTTATCAGCAGCATACCATTCCAGTAAATCATACATTCTAAATTGATTAGCTGCTTCAATACAAATACAACCAATAACATACCAATAATAAATCTGAATATATTAGCAACTGGAAACTGGTGGTGTTTTTCTGTCACATCATTCTGAACTAACAAACTGAGCAGTAAACATGACAAACCTGACTTCTACATTTGACTGTACTTACTGAAACATCTGACAATCCAATGAATATGACCATCAAAAAACGACGAGTTTTTAACTTTGGGGTTTCAATACAATTAAAAGTGAAATTTCTGAGGTAATTCCAAGCATATTCAGCATCTGAGTTCATAATTTAGTGTGGTTTACTCACTCATGCTCATCACTCTTTTAGCAATGATTAAATACATAAATACATAGAAATTCATCCAATGCACGTTGGGCAAGATAATAAGAAAAGTGAGCTAATGAAGTTAAAGTTGAGTAAGGTTTAATGTCCCACCAAACACATTATAGGTCATATTGGCGACAATTTTTTACGGGTCAAATAACCCAACCAATGGTGTCAAAGCACTGAACGAAAATAGTTTCTGAGGATTAGGATTCAATCCTATCAGATCCACCCTAACGCGCTCACAATAATGAAATTTGCCTGTTACACGTCCTCACAACAGTGCTCATAGCAACAGTCAATGCAGTGATCACTTTTCCAGGCAAACTAGCTTCTGCCGAACTAGATCATCAGAACTAGAGCACCAGCCAGTTAGCAATGCTATCAGAGAACATCGTTAGACCACCAAATGCACAAATTAAAATGCAACAAACTGAGCATCTGCAAATACACTGCGAGTTATACACATAATGAACACAACAAATGGACGATGTTTCACATGCTGCTAGAGTTCTACACAACTGCCACAAAAGACGTAACAACATACCACAAAACGTTTTGCGCAGCCCAGTAATGACATCCACACGGACTACCGCAAGTTGCCTTCATTAGTCAGTCATGCCCTGGGTTTTACTACGAAAATGGACTGGGCAAAAGTGCCGTCGATCCCAATGCTAATAACAATGCATAATAACAACAACAACAACAACATGTTCTCTGAGTCACAGCATTGCAAATCTTCTAAATTTTCTTGGCACAATTTTTCAGAAAACCAAAGCTACTTTTGCTGTTGTAAACTTCCCGCCCATGTCATTCACAATATCACATTTATAAAGTAACTTTACATCTTCATAGCATACTTATCACGTCTAAAATTGTAGCAGTCTTTCATAGTCAATAAAGTAATAATCATCACTCATCAGAAATGTCGTGCAGTTTGATCCATCACGACAAACGAACAGTCTGCCACGATCAGTATTTCTGTTGCCAGCACTTACTCTGCTTATTAGTTTGCTGCCACAAAACTACTATACGTTCAACTATTATCAGTTATTTCCAGTAACTAAGAACATAAAATTACCAGTGTTTGTTGCAACACTATGTCCAACATAATACACAGATACCACCACTGCACCGTATACAATCCAGCCACGCATGCCATCACTACTGTATAACATGTAGGAGTATGGCTCAAAAAGTCTGCAGCCTGAACTACTTTCAGTGATTTTAAAAATAGGCCTATAACAAGCCATCCTTGTTGTAAGTGAATGTAAATGTAAATAGGTCCTTCCCGACCCACAGAAGCCCACAGGGCAGAACTTCTGCAGTTCTCTGTCAGATAGTAGCCAAAGCTGCAAGATCACAGACTTGGAGAAAGTGCATTGTGTGGTGAACAAAGAATTCTGCAGATACGGACTTAGTGCTCCCAACATGAGTGAGACAGAAAAACTGTCCACTCCAAAAGTATAATGTTAAAGGCAACATGGAGCTTTCAATATCTGTATCGCTTCTATAGCTTAGACTGCAAACTTCAGACCTGTCCTCGAACAAGTTTGTCACCAACAGTTAGTAATACTTTGTACATGTCTAACAAGGCCACATAGTTTTCTGTATACAGCATTACAGCTCATACTTTATCACATAATGGATATCCATAAATCCAATAACAGTAATTTGAAGTTTAAAAACGATTTCAATTGTAAGTGTTAACAAGATATCAACTATGTTCATTAAATAACATTAGTATCTTTGTCGCTTGCTAATTTTTCTGAAGCTCTGTACAGGCAACAAGTGTATTAGTTGTAAAAGACTCTCATTATATATATATATAGACATATAAATACACATGAATAACACACTTTCACTGCTCAAGGCACTCAGAAATATTTGTGTGCAAGGTTACTGAAAAACGGTAGACAACAACCTGTATTCATAACTTCATGTGACTGCGGCAAGTAGGTAGATGTATAGGTTATGTGACCGGGCTGTGGTGGGGATGTGTAATGTGAACTTCGATCCAGCACGGACATGCGGTAACGACCTGACGCGAATAGTCCACGCCCCAGCCCTTAGCAAAGCTCACCTGGATTGAATAGTGTCCGCATGAAAGTTCACCCACTGCTAACTTCACAATAAGGTCTCCATCAAATGCGCACATGCAATGACCGGGAGGAAGTCGCTGTACCAACAGTGAGCACGGCGAATGAGGCAGCTGCAGAAACGTAGGAGAGCGAATGAAGACGGGATATTTGGAGCAGTTGTACAGCCACACACTGCCGGACTCGTGACTCAACACAATGCCGCGGCCAATCTTTGCTCGAGTCCTGTTCACGGCTGTCTGGTCGACGTCCGACAGTTTGTGACAATGAAATATCGGCATGCCTTGTGACGACTGCTCCTGCAGTACTGACAGCGATATTCCATCACATAGAGGTAGATCTTGACAAATGTTCGTCCACTTATTCACCACTGACAACTGCTGGCCGACACGATGCCTGAACTCCCAGTAGGTGACATGACACCACGCAGAAGGGTCTTTGCCATCACAGATGTCATCGACATCAGACACCGTGAAGTCATCAGAAAGATCTGTACCATGCACAATAGTCAATCAATCAGTCAATCAAACAATCAATCCATAAAAACAGATGGACACTGTCGGCAGACAATATCAGTAGTTATTTTGACGGCATTAAAAATTTTAATGCAAAGACAAAACAAAACTTCTAAAATGAGCAGCACTACCAACAAATTCACACAAACATCAATCAGGTACATTTTTTCATTCAGACATTTCTGTAAGTTGCCTCTATTCTTACGCCAATCCTCATGATCTGCTGTTTGAATTAAATTAAATGTTGTCCTTGTAGTCTTATTGTCATCGTCGTCTCGGTGTCATATCGGTGCACAGTACATCATAAATTCATGTCACATTTTGTTATTAAATCAATACCTTCAACTGATTGCTTCATTCATTAAACAACATTCACTAAAAAAATTAAGTTCATTTAATGTTGACTGTCAAGCAGCAATTGATGGCAAAATTTTATACTGCAAACCAACAGCAACACATTTAAAATGGCCTTCAGTCATCTGACAATGCCTATCTGCAACACAGATGAGATGCGCATTAATACCGCGATTAATGTGCAAAAAAATAACTAATCATGCGAATGCGACTAACAGGATAAAAAAAAATTAATTGCTCAACAGCCCTTATAAAACTTTCACTGGAGTCTATAAAGGAGTATTTTTGTACACTGGATGCCTTGCACAACTGTACTTCTTGTACAACCAAAATGTCTAGTTAAATAGTAGGCTATTAACAGACATCGATATAAACAAAGAAATACTATTTTTGAGAACTTTTATGTGAATGCTGTACTAATAAAATAACTTGGCTTCAAACTCTATAATGAAACAGTACTAGAAGTTGCCTCCACCATTGTAGCTGCAACATAAGACAGGTTTGAACTCTTTTAGATGCAGCAAATCAATTTTAAACAAAAAAAATCGTAAACAGCTAACACGTAACACTGCCCACCTGCAGAGAAGCATTCAGACAGCTGTTTCTCAGAAGAAGCAGGGGACATATACGGAGGTGGCGGCGACTCTGTGTAAGGTAAATCTGTGTGATCTACAATGATTTACAGTTACATCTATTGATACAAATTACGGCACACAAAAACAACATACAGATGTTCAATAGGTCCAGTGAATGGAGAACAAAAGCAGCACGTGCGACAAAAAAAATCAGCCAAAGTTCAGTCTTTCTCGAATACACTTTATGGTCAGTTTACTGTCAATAATTACAAAATTGCGTTATTTTAGCTCGTTTACTGACCTACAAAATACAAATGTTAGGCCTACACTATGTTTATGAGCAAAGCAGATGGCATCGGAAGATCATTACCTGGGAAAAGAGGACGACTCCAGTGATATGGATGACAACAGATTGCCTGACTGTTCTCCAATACTGGACCATTTCCGTGTTTGTTCTGGCACCATGGCACACATCTAATCTCTCCGCTATTCTGGAGCAAAGGCCATCGCCACAGTCGGCAACACATAATCTGAGGAGCTATGTGTGCAGAATTGTTCACCAAGATACACTCATTAGCACTGCCATCAGCACTACCAGCTTCCACAGCAGTGACCAGTGTCTCAAGCTGGTGGTCATCCAGAAGTTCCACAATGGAACATACTGCTGCATCAGCATCGACAGTATCCACACCTGAATCCACTCGACATTTCGTGAGGCGTCGTGTCGACACCACACGTCGCCAAGCTCGCAACATAAAGCATGTGTATACAGCCTTGGCACAAAAGAACGAGTCGCCCAACTACTCGCGGCTAGCCATGAAACAGTCAACAGGATGCATGCTGCTTCTGCAAATAAAATGTCATGCCTATAGTATTTTCACTCTTCAGTACGTTGATGACACCATCAGCATGACTTGATCTGTAAACGAAAACAACTGTTGATTATGTACCTACCTATGTGATTATTTTAGCAATTCATCAATATTTAGGCGTGACTCACTTAGTGTGACAGATGCATAGACAGACACTCCAGTAGCAAATGCCATGCTTAACTAAACTATGGTGCACGGCCAAAAATGCAAAAGCAAGAAAGTTACCCGAAGCGAGAACGTTAAAGTGAAGCACCCCCATCGCTAGCGAAAATATGACCAATAATCAGCAATATCTCAGAAACAATGCAAGATAGGACATAAGTTTGTATTATTCACTAATAGGAAGTTGTATATGGGCCTTCGATTGGTACCAAAGTCGGTGACCTTGAACGGCATAATGGCTCTTATTTTGCATTATTTTCCTGAATTCGTTAGCTTAGAGCTTTCAGTACCCATTACGCAAAAGTGGTTGATTAGCCATCATCAGATTTTCTCCCGAGAAATATAATAAAGTACACCAACTAAACATGACGGACGCGCTGTGCTCTTCGCGGTAGCGGAGCTTCTTGTTACTCTATCAGGCACAGTAGTGTTGTTGTTAACACAATTAACTAGTGCACACCGACGACAAAAGTACTGGTATCGAATATTGCGGAAAAATAAGTGAAAAAGTACAGCTGATACCCATTTTGATACTGCGTACAAAAAGTATCGCCGATACTACTGGTAGCAATACCAATACCGCGATATCAACAACCCTGCAGGAGAGGTGCACCGTTTTGTTCCTGTGGTGGCTATTACACAGTCAGTTGTCCTTTCTTCCCCCCCTCCGATAGGACCACAAAGGAGTTGGGATTACAAGGGTGTGGGACGGCAAGGGCATCACGTGTAATGCAAAGAAACACTGCTCAGTCGTTTGCATCCTCTGGCTGCGTAAAATGGGGCCAGTATATACAGCCATATGCTCAGTGACTTGCCACTACATTCGCTTCAAACTGAAGCGGTTTCAGGCATGCTACACCTTCCCAGCCTGAGCGAGTTTGCTTTGCATGCACAGTATGCAACAAGTTGTGTGGCAAAGATACGGTAAGTGCGATAACTGCATCAATGTTCCGGTATGGAATGGTGTCGAGACACTTCAGACCCAGGACACTTCGGACCCAAGACATTTCGGCACTGGTGCCGAAGTGTCCGGACATATCGGCACTAGTGCCTAAGAGTCTTACGGACACTTCGGCACCAAGGAAGACACTTCAGCACCAGGCAACACTGGCCAAGTTATGGCAAGGTGGACGGCTGTGCTTGCATAATTACGCGAATTAACGCGTAGGATATCTGTGCGTCCTAGTTATATAAGGATATTTAGTTCGCTGGAGGTCGAGTCAGCTCGGTATCAGTGCCGAAGTGTCCGCGAGACAGTTCGGCACTGGTTCCGATCTGTCCGGACATTTCGGTGCTGAAATGTCTTTGGTCCGAAGTGTCCTGGGTCCGAAGTGTCTTGACACCTCTGGAATTATCAGACCATGAAGGCCCCTTGCAGTGTTTATTAGTACCGCATTTTATACGTTCCTTGGGTGGTTTCTATGGTTCAGGCTCATTTACATTTATCATTGAGTTCAACACACTCAACAACGTCATCAGAAAATATATTAATCACTATGTTCTCAACATGCATAAGTAACAG
>Ga0049105_1001367_pt1 | contig 10696 bp, 7 predicted proteins | sample WorMetvaBAHAMAS1_FD_61260 | JGI IMG/M metagenome (GOLD analysis project Ga0049105, IMG submission 61260) | Worm MetaG Olavius vacuus BAHAMAS.1 | ecosystem: Host-associated > Annelida > Digestive system > Unclassified | place: Germany: Marburg | collected 2013-04-09 | reverse complement strand
AAAGTTGGTGGATCATGCTCACATCTCGGCGCCATAGGCCCGAGAGTTAGTGGAGCGTTGGCTCCTCTGGCGCTATGGCTCCAGCGCCCCTGCCGGAGGCCTGAAATGGGACCAAGACCAAGGACCTGCTACTGCCACCCCCGGGGGGGGGGCGGGAGAACACTAACTTTCCAGGACTAATATCGCCCAACATTTACTAATGTTTATTGGAATTTAAATATTAAAAAAAATAAAAATTCGTGCCGCCAAAGGGCCCCCCCCCTGAACCGGGGGGCCCCATGCCATGGCATTATTGGCATACTAGTTAATCCGGCCCTGGTTATCCAGCCACCTGAGCCTAGCTGCGTATGCGTTGCTTGTTATACGAATATTGCACGCAACTGTTGGTGAAATTCCCTGCATGACCTTACTGCGTCCGCACATCACTTGGATAAGCAGACAAAACTTTGGTTGTGGTTGACAAAAACGCGGCAGTGTACATGTGTATCTGACTGTAACTCTTGTCAAATTTTATCAATTTCATGAGGCAACGTGTAATCCGAACCAACCATTCACCAATCGAATGACGCACTTAATTGGCAAGCCAATTCTACCAAAGGAAAGAATGAAAAGATAAAGAATTCAGTTATCGAACACCATTGCCGAGCAAGAAAAACTAGAGCTCAGCTATCGCTAAGGTGGCCGCGCAATGTTGCAGAGTTTCACAACTCTTTGAATTTTTGTTGTTGAGCAGGGAGGTACTTGTCTTTAACACACTCATTCTCAATAATCTCCGAGTGACAAAATCCTCATAAATCATATTTTCATCATCATCATCATCATCATCATCATCATCATCATCAACCTGATTCTTTGGTCTACATGTCTGTCATAGAAAGTACAAGTTTCGCTTCAACCACTGCGACGTAACTGTCCCAAAAGCTACTGAATTCGCTAAAACAGCGCAAAAAAACGGCCAAATTCATTCAAGGTCACCAATTTTAGTACCAACGGAAAGCTGGTATGTGATTTCCTACTACTGCATAATAATAATTTACACGACACATCCTATCTCGCACCATTTTTGAGATACAGCACAATATTGGTCCAATTTACACTGTCAACAGGGCGCGGGAATTTCCTGACTTTAACTCACTTGTCCAGAATGCAGAAATTGGCCTTAAGAACATAGAACACCCCCTAACATACGGTGCAGAAACTATTTCAATATCTTGAACCGTTTTGGCGTGACTCACAAGTGTGACAGAAAAACACATGGACAGACTTCATGATAGCAAATGCAGCTTCACTGTTGCGCGGCCAAAATTTAACTCAGCAAATTTACTAGATGTTCTGGCCGAGGCGGTGCACTTGCACTCCAGCTGCAACTGCACCCCCGGCCCCCGTCCCAGCTGTAGGCTCACAGCTGTTCAGTTTAGGTACAGAATACAGAGACATGCAGTACTAGTGTGTACATACTGCAAATGCATAATGAAGTCATGTCATTTCAGCTGCTCACTACAAGGGTCTCTGAACTGGATTGGATTGAGCAAGGTTTCAACAAACACATTACTGGTATAGGTCATATTGGGGATGGGTTTTTACAGGTCAAATGACCTAACCAACAGTGTCAAAGCACGGAAGGAAGATAGGTTCTAAGGATCAGGCTTCAATCCCATCAGGTCCACCCCACCATGCTCACAATAATACAACAGCTATGCAGTATAAAACAAAAACAGGGTCTTTGAAAGGGTCTCTTTGTACATCTGTACAATGTGTACAATGAAGACCAATGACACATAACCGCTCACCTCAGATACGAATCTTTTATGCTGAGGCAACAAATTACAACCAAAGTTGCAACAAAAAAAACAGAAGGAAACTGTTTCAAAGAGAGCTGAACTTCTGAACGGCTCATGAGAAATATGCAAAAGAACGCACAAACGGAAGCTGAAGTGTGAACCACAAGGCTAGTGCACAAGTGTGTAAGACCTGCTAGGTTTGACTGTCAAAGACAGTACAGTACAGCACAGAACACTTCTGATAATCTTCCCTCTTATCCCAAACTTACAGGTGAAGTTTCAGTTTTAACTAGAAAAAATGGCAATTAATGCTGCATTGCCACTTGAGTCCACCCTTCCTACCACATGTTCTCAGAGTTCAGTGGACTAAACTGTACCAATCATCACCGCTTGACAATTTGCTCTGTATTTCGAATAAATATTGCAATTTGAAACAACAGCGAGACAAAAGTGATGGGTGTCAAAAATTGCAACCAAATTTTGGGCTTTCTGGCCATGAAGAATTTAGGGGACAGATCAGTCAAATGTCTGCATAAATTTTTCAAGTTAATTCTAGGTAACAATCTGGGTCCCAACATCTGATATACTGCTGTCAGGGTGGGGGAGGGGTAGGGGCACTCAGCAGGTCAGAAAAAGCACAGCAACAAAATACAAGCTTTCAACTACTGTCAGGCAGCCTAATGACTAGATACATAACAGCTTTTGCTAGTGATGTTGAAAAAGTTACTTCAAATCGGTTTGCATTCACTGAAGTTGTCGCAGAACAAGAACTGACCCAGTGTTGTTTTGTGCAGCAGTCCTTACAGCGTAAACTGTCATGGGGGCACTAGGTAGTGTTTCAAGGATCTGTAGAATAACACACATGCTGGTTCCTCGCACCAGAACTGAGCTCGGCCGACGGAGTTTTTCAGCTGCTGCACCGAACGTCTGGAACTCTCTTCCAGCACATATGCGCTCGACACTGATTGGACGAAGACAGTTTAGAGATGGGTTAAAATCTCATCTCCTTGCAGATGCCTACTTCTGATCCTCTGAGAACATACGTTATGAGAGTGTAATGTACTTACTTACTTACTTACTTAAAGTGTACATTTGGAGGGCCACAAAATGTGGTTTGAGGGCTCCTGACGCTCAGTCTGAGATCCACTACAACTTGACGAGGAAGCTCTGTAATGCATACGTCACAACAAAAATACTGAGCTGGCTTTGACTTCCTCGGCATAAGAGACCGCGGAACAGCGTTCCAGCAAGAATTAGTAATAACAGGTCCCTGGAATGGTCTCGGTAATTTTTTTGTGACCAAAGAACTCAGTTCTGCCACGTTTTGGCTCACTTTAACCACTGGTTCTGTCTGTGCTATGAAAGAGCTGCTGATGTCGGAAACATTGCATTCATCACAGCATCAATGTCCAGTCTGAAGTTGATCCACGCCGGGCAGCTGTAAGCTTCCCTGTTAGTCTTACGACCAGTTTCATTAGCTTCGCTCGTTGACGCATCTGTCAAACATGCACAAACGTCAGTTTTATAAACTCAGTTCAACAAAAGCTGTAACGTCTACCAGTTAAATGATAACAAATTAGGCTCAGTCAGTTGACCCTGATCAGCTGGTCAGCATTTAAAACATAAATGTACATAGTAAGTACTTCTCACTCAACCACACAAAATAACCAAATAACCAAGGCTGGGCAAAATAACGATTAATCACATGATTGTCAACCAAAAAAATGATCTCTTTCTCCAGAAACTGTCAATAATTAAAATACTCCGTCCGGCCACCTGGCGACTGCCTCCGATTCATGCTTAATGCTCGACTATGTGCACATAAATTTTCTTATTCTTCTTATTATTAACATTTTAGCTCGTTGAAAAGACGCGGATGAAAAACAGTCATTAACTGTGTCTTGTTTCAAGTGCAATTAACTGATTAATGAGAAACAGTTTTCTCAGCCATTCTGCTTGTTTTTTTACAACAGAAAGTAACAACAGTCAATTTTTGTCAAGTTTGATTTTTTAGTCAGTAACAACCCTACATATAACACTAATTTGTCCAAGCAACTAAAAAACTGAAATAAGCACAGTAACAAGTGATGCAACTATTTACATACGGGCATATCCTGGACAGGTCATACCTAGCACATCTTATAGGTGTCGGGTCGACTGGTCACCAGCTCTGAGCTCACCTGATCATCAGGTGGACAAATTCTTCATTCTGTACTGCACTATAACTGCCGACATTCTGATGCTGTTACTTCACAGGTGGGTAGACTTTTCCGCCCGCAGGACGCATGGAAAGTCCTTACAGCGCCTCTGTATCTTTGGACTTTATGGCGCTATACAAATGCTGTTATTATTATTATTATAGTTCCTAGAAGACTGCATTAGACAACAAGCAGCTGATAAGCTGTGAAGCTCAGCTGGACAGGATACAAACTGGGAGCAGAATGTCCAGGGGAACATCTGGGAAAAAATGTCCAAATCCCCATTAGGATTACTAGTGTCCATGTGTAGCAGTTATGATTTGCGTGACCTGGTTAACACACAGACAGACAGAAAAGCTGAAAACTAAATCAGTTAAATAATGAAACTTACTTCTGCACGACACAATATATTCACAAAAATGTATTATTTGGTACACAAAACAGTAACAAAATGCCAGCATCATTTCACCAATGAGCACATTATTCTGTTTATATTTGTAAGTAAGTAAGCCTTCAGTCGAGGACATTTGGAACTGTACAGACTGACAGAGACACGTAAGAAGATGTGCAGGCCTCATAAATACACTTTGTGGGTGGTGGGTATAGGTATAGTAAGGTTTAACGTCCCACTCGACACATTTTAGGTCATTTCGGAGACAGTGGGGTGACTGAGGCATCAGCCAAGATTATAGTCGGCGCTGAGGCTAGCTCCCCAGTGCATCCCGACAGTGTGCGGTGATGAGTTGTGTTGCATGACCATTGTTGAGGGTGGTGGTTTCCATCCAACGTGTTAACTGCTGCACTGATGACATACCTTGAGAAGTGAATAGAAGCTTGCGTTCTGGCTTTGAACTGTCACGTTTCTACACCACACCAACATGTCATTATCACTCGTCATTATCTTAGTCTGTATGAACTATTTGTTACAGCAGCTATCATACTCAAAACTACAGAGTGGTTTTCAAAAAAAACTTTTTAAACATGAAAACATTGCTTTACGGTGTGAAATTAAACAATCATCATAATCATCATCAACTCCACTTGATAAAACATTTCAGATAAACTGCAACAGACAAGCAAATGGACAATGAACGAAATATCTAATCACCAGTATCTGCACTGGTTTGCGTGGTGCCGATGACGGTGTTGTAGGATAACGCGGTGAAGCAGACTGTTGCCTGTTGTCCCTCGAGACAGACTTCTCGGCCGACTGATGCTCTGTCTGCCAATTATAAATAACTAACAATAATCATAACAGTCACACTCGGTTCAGTCATCTGTAGACGTTTTTACAGACTTAGTTGTAATGTTCGAACTGGAGGAACTTTGTTGACAATGAACAAAATTTAGAAAAACAAAATGACCATACACACATACCTGTAATATATACTTGGCTAAAGTCTCAATGATCGAGTATGTGCAGTGGTCAAAAATATTAATAAAATGGATAAGAACAACAACAGAATCTGTCTGGAGGCTGCTGACTTCACACAGCACAACGCATTCATAGTGATGCATGATGATCTCGAACTGGACATACTCTACGTAAGAAAAAATCTACAAATTTCGTTAGAAACGCTTGGTATCGTGAAAAGCAGCACAACATAAAACATTTGGCAGAAACAGAAAAGAACTGATCATTCATCATGACTCTGACCTGCTGATAATGATGCTGGTGAGGTTGCTGAGCAGCTGTCCTCATACTGTCAGCAGCCGTATCAATGACACCAGCCTTGCGAGCTATCCACCGCCGCAGATTCCTGCACAATGCAGATATATATCGATATTACTGTTATTATTCTGTTATTACTATTGCTAAAAAGTTCAGATTTAAGCAATCGCACAGCTGTGTGGCACTCTACGAAATTTTCGTGAAAAATGTTGCACAGCTCGCACCAATATGACATTTAAAGTAAAGATAAAAATAAGCCAAAATATCACCCCCAAGAGCCTACGGCCACTGCGGCAAAATGTCATCTTTGTGGCGGACATATTTAATTGTCCGAGTTAAATGCAAAATCATCTACTGCTGTTTGACATTCATCAGATAAACCAGGGAAACTCTAGCAATCACTATGTCATGATCACACCACCATACAAGTTGATAAACACTGTCCTGAGTACACCAGCATCAGCACTACTAGTGCTACAGTGTGTCTCAAAAAAAGTTACCACCTTTAAACTCTCTGCAGCTTTGTCAAATCTTAATCGATTTTCAAAATTTTTGCACTGCTGAAAAGCGTATAAACTTTGCTACAAACCCATAGGACATTACCCAATTTGAATTTTTAATTTCCCAAGGTGGTGTAGCAACATGCCTAAGGTGAGGCGGGCAATGTCGTATGAGTTTTGTAGCAAATTTCATACACTTTCCAGCAGTGTGAAAATTTTGAAAATCGGTTAACATTTCACAAAGTTACAGAGAGTTTAAAAGTGGTAACTTTTTTGAGACACAGGGTACTATTATTATTGTTATTACATGTCTTTCAATAATACATCTTTCGCACTGAAATGCTCACACATATCCGCAAGACATACTTGACAAACGGAATAACCATGAAGAATGAGTTAGGCGTGAGACCGAGATGTTTACATGCATTGTCTTTCTTGTGTACAGGCAGGTGCTCCACAGAGAACCACTCAAAGTTCTGCACAATCACAGACATAAAATGGCATTTATTAGAACATGGGCATCAGTACCCCTGGCGACTATTAGAGGCTGGCGTTTATTCGAGACCGGGAATTTACTGGAACACTGGCCTCAAGCCCTCGGCATCTATTACCTGTTATAATAAGTAAGGTACTGACAACCGAAAACGAAGAAACAAAATGGCACATTTGCTCCTGAAGCACAAAATAACGAACACAGAAAACTTGCTCCATCTACGACAAACATTGAACTACAAAACTGTGGTTTATTCATCTTTTAAAGGAAACAAAGTGGGCCTGTTCTTATAACCCCATAGCACAGCATGGGGTGGTACGAAATCGTTGGTTTCCCTGGTTAAGCAGGAAATATGCATTTGAGAAGTTGAAGCTGAGTAAGGTTTGATGTCCCATGGTCCCACCAAACACATTATAGGTCATATCAGGGATGGGCTTTTACGGGTCAAATGACCCAACCAACAGTGTCTAAGCACTGAAGGGAGATAGGTGCATAACGATTATGCTTCAATCCCACCAGGTCCACCCCACCGTGTTACAGTAATACGACAAAAATTGCACTTCAGAAGCTGACTGGGTAATCGCAAAGAAGGCCATCATGATGCCATCTTCCACAAGGCAAATGTACAGCCATCTGTCAGTGGTGTAATTTGTCTTTCAACAGACCACGGCAGTAGCACAACTTAGAAGGGCCACCTGGACTCAAGCAAGTTCACACCGAGGGGTCATGAAGCAAATTCTTGCTGACCACTGGACACAGTGGCAAAGCAGAAAAACATATGAATTAAGAGTACACAAATAACAAACTTTCAGATCCAGAAAATTAAAATGCCGAATTATGGCGTAGTAAAAATGCACGTGTCTACAAATAAATAAGTAAGTAAGTAACTAAGAAGATTTCTAGTCAGTGCCCTTAACGTTCAGATGCAGGGCGCCGTGGCCGAGCTAACCAAACATAAACAAATACCGCCAATTTCACCTTAATTTCGTTGCGGGTCTTTGCCTGGAATTTTGTACCGAGTGGAACCCCGGGTACGATGTAGAGCCGACTCAACTGTTCGTTGATCCGACACTCAAGAAACTCTTCCTCGTTGACAAGTGCACTAATGTCAAACCCAGTTTCTTCCAACACCTAGCAACACCACAACACTCTCCACTCAATACACACATTCAGCTGAGCAAGATAAAAAACATAAACTAAACAGTCATTGACAACAAACCATCGACTGGTATACTTTCGCTAGAAAGGCTGTCTGTACCCTTTGAACCCATAACCTTCACAATTCCCAAAGTGCCTTTTTAACATATTTGGTCTCGCTATGACCTATGACCTTTTGACCTTAAGATCTAATCAGTAAGTATTTGTCCCCAACTGCACCTTAGTTTGTAAATTTGTCAAAATTCCACACGTCACAAGCAGTTTGTGAGATATCATGTTCACAAGCTTTTAGTATATGATCAAACATGGAGACAAACACACATGAGGACAGCCCTAAAAGAAGTCTTCAGCAGTGAATAACCGGCAAAGGCGAAACACAAGTTTGTCTTTAATAATGATAACGAAAGCACAAACAATAAGGGACATCCACTAAAGAAACAAGTTAAGGCTGGTTTACAGCCTTACGTATACAACGCAAGAAACGCAAGGTTTTACGCAAGCATTACGCATGCATTACACGCAGTGCATTCTTGATTTATTCATTCTTGATTCAACACAAGGTTTTACACAAGGTTTATGCATGCAATGCAAGGTCCAAAACACGCCTCACAAGAGACACAGAACATGTTCTAATCTGATGCAAGCAACGCAAGAAGTGGCCAATGACATAGCTGGAATGTGTCACATGATATGTAGTGCGAAACCTTGCTTTGCTTGCGTTGCGTAAAACCTTGCGTTTCTGGTGCTATGTGTGTTGCATGCGTTACGCTACGTGTGTTAGGGAGGAAACTGCACTTTACCTATAACAGGTTAATAATTAGGGTTACATAATAAGTGGTTAACACAGAACCGAGCATCTTGCGACCAATGTAGTCAGCCAAACCACAGGGCATGGCGCGAGTTTCGGGATGCGACCTGGATCCGTATGGACCAAGTGCCCAGCGCTTCAGGTAGTACCCGGAACGGACACGTGCCCGGCAACACAGTCGGCAAACGCCGATGTTTGGAGTTACGACCACCGCAGCCTGCTGGCCCGTTGGCAGCAGGGAGACATGGGCACCCCGTTCCAGGAGTAAACACGGGACGTGGACGGCAGCAAGCACCGGGCCCGGCCGGTGGACGAGGCGCCATCCCTAGGTGTCGATGATGAAAAGGGTCGGAAGAAAGTTGGGGGTCGCCCGCCAGTGGCACCTCGGAATCGGTATCTGTCTCTATTACGGTAGCCAAATGCCTCAGAAGGTAGCCAAATGAAAAGTTGCGCCAGCAAGCTCTTGGTACTCGGACGTAATTGCGCGTCCGGGGAAGTGGGACAAGGGCCCTAGTGGTTGCACCGACCCTCGACTGGTTACGCAAAGATGTCTGAAACCAAGTGAAAGTGTCTTTTAAAGCTAAGTATAACAAGAGTATTTATTAATGACGACAAAATAAATAATGACGATGACGACGATAATAATACGAATAATAATAACAATGGAATTTAATCAAAGAAGGCTCAAGCTTTCTTCCAATGCGACATACAGATGTGTGTGCTATAATTTCGTGTTTTAACAAAAAAAAACGAACTCAATGGCAGCAGTAGTAATGAACCTCTCTGATGGCACAGTCCTCCGGACGCTCATCCTGGTTCACCTTGCCCTTGGGAAATCCCCAGCTGGCTTTGACCCAATAACCTTGCACGAGCAGGCACTACAAATGCAGCAGGAATTCAAACTATGGTAACATAAATCTTATGAATAAACATGAATTCATACCATAATCAACTGTGCCTGTCGAGTGCTGACAATATAATGAATTGACTACGAAGCATTATTCACTTTCATTCCATTTGACGCATGCCAAATGATCATGTGGTCACTGTCACCACGCCCACTGCTCACCATGGCTCTTCCATTTGAGGCTTAGAACACAACTCTTCCATAAATCCTTCCTACAATAGACTGCTTAACGTATCAACCCACAAACTGGATTGATTTCACAGACTTTCTAACTGCTTTTCAGACTTTTTCTGCTCATCAGATTTTATTTCATTTATTAATTTTTAACTAATGTCTTGTAACACATTAAGCTGGCTACTCCTCAGCTTTTGACTGCACAATAAATACGGTACACACATGTTGTATCAAGTGCAACTGTAATCCTTTAAAACAACATAGAGAAAATGCAAGGTTTTCAGCAAAGTCCAGCAGACATCAAGACAAAACATGAAACTCACAAACTGCAGCGACGGATCCAGCAGTATCGCACCGTACGTAGGCACCGTCATCTTGTACTCTTTCCACGACTCCAGAATCGAGTCAAACTCACCGGCATGTTTGAACAGAGATGGACAATGTCGGAACAGTGCGAACAGTTGGTAAGGAAACTACATAAAACTAGTGCAAGAGTCTGGCAGTAAAACCGGGAATCAACTGCACAAACTGATTCAGTGTCATCTTTATTTCAAACATTAATAGTAACAACAATAAGAAGAAGAAGAATAAGAAAATTTATAACGCGCACACAGTCAAGCATTGAGCATGAATCGGAGGTCTAGGCAGTCGCCAGGTGGAAAGACGGAGTACGAGAAGCATTCAAAAAGTTCGTAGACTGACACAGTTAACTACGAGATACGCACATCATATTTTGTCACTTTTCAACATAGACACCTGCAACTGAAATGCACTTGGTTCAGCGTTTCTCCAAAGCTCTGATCCTGTTGTAAAAGAATTGTTGTACTTGGTCTTCCAGCCAGCCATTTGCCGTGCAGATAATGTCCTCGTCGTCAGAAAATTTTGTGTCTTTTCGTGAATTCTTTCAGTTTAGGAAAAAAACAGAAGTCACTTGGAGCCAGGACAATGCATCTGATCACAGGTCAGCTCAAGCACTGGCTGCCATCCAAAATGCCGGCTTTGAAC
>Ga0049105_1001366_pt1 | contig 10697 bp, 8 predicted proteins | sample WorMetvaBAHAMAS1_FD_61260 | JGI IMG/M metagenome (GOLD analysis project Ga0049105, IMG submission 61260) | Worm MetaG Olavius vacuus BAHAMAS.1 | ecosystem: Host-associated > Annelida > Digestive system > Unclassified | place: Germany: Marburg | collected 2013-04-09 | reverse complement strand
GCGGGCCAGTTGACCCAAAATTTCAGGTAGAAGGGGTCGCCCCCCACCAACCATTCTTCTTCTCAGAAAACTAGGCTAAATGTTCTTTCGTATGGTATAAAAATCTGGACCGATCTTTCTACTTTCTTTTTTGTTTTTTTTTGTGCGCCTTATAAATACTCTTACTTACTGACTTACTTACTGTTTTGTCACAATACACGCGTGTGACAGACAGACAGACGGACAGACAGAATTCTCATCGCTAGACCGCGTCTGCATTCCATGCAGCGTGGTAAAAACTGAGTCTGTGTCGGTTTGTAATTTCAGAAAGCTCTCGTGAATACAGTGAGCTCATCACTCATCAGACAACCCAACTTTAAGCAGCCGCACGATGAAGTACGCTTAGAACTAGTTGATATGGCCAATCAGACAGCTGTCTATGATCCCGAGTTCATCTTAAAGGTCTGCTAAATGTTGCAAGATTATTTTCACAATACATTAACTGGTAATATTTGGGGCTGATACCAGTTTTTAAAAATGAATTGAAAGTATTTATGTTAAACTAATCTATCAATTCCGATTAATATGTTGTCTGTTAGATGAGATGCGAATGTGAGTGCAAAGGTGAGTAAATGTCTGCTACTTGCTGACTATGCTTATAAAACGTAAATTCAAACTCAAAGTGTACAATTTTTAGCTCAATATCAGTCAGAACTAGTCCCCGGAGTCAGTTATGTAAAGAGATGTGACTGACTGGTGAAAAATATGACTGACTGGCAGCATGAAGTAGACTTGAAAAAGCTAAATGACTGACTGATGACTTGTGACAATATGACTGATGGCGGTGGCGTTATGACGACTTCAGCCAGTGAAATGCATACGAGAAGAATAGGCCTAGCGACACGTAATCAATCAGCACTTTTCATGATGAGCATAAATTGATATCTTAAATGTGTGTTGTATTCAGTTGACAGTACAGCAAGTCAGCAACCCACATGTCTGCAACTGCAGACATTGAAGACACTAGCAATGACCCTGCATTTACGTGGATGATGTTATATACATCTTACAGTTAGAACTTGAACTATTAGTAATTATTAGGATTCGGTTGGACAAATTCATTTTTTATTATAAAATAAATCCTGTGTTATGCATTGTTGTTGTTAAGTGTTTTGATGAATGAGTGAAGTAACCATAGTTAGTCATAGTGGTGTGATAGTAGTGCATTACAGTATTATTGCATACGCAATAAATTGTTGTAAATCAAATTGTAATCAACATCAAAGCAAAAATTATCGACTAGCATGCACTGTCTTATATAATTTTGTTGTTTTGGTGCACCCTGTAGTTGGCTCTGTACACAAGGTGTGAGCTGAATATTCGCACAACTGCCAACTTCCTGCTGGCGTACGCTGCTGAGTGCCAGGAGTGTCGTCCGTTCTTACAGAAGTATTTCTGTGCTGCCGTGCGTCTGCCATCGGACTGGATTGACATAGCCGAGCAGTATCAGGTGTGATGTGATGTACTGATGTCGTCCACAAAGGTTGCAATGTGGTTAGGATAGCAGACTCGTGATTAAGACTTCTGGCTATTTCACTTCATGTGTCAACTCTGGGCAAGTTGTTCACAGACATTATGCCAAAGGACGTGTTGTATCTGTGCACATGTGCCAAACACACATTACCGCCATTGCACGTACAGTAGTTCTGCAGTAGTGCGATTACTTACTGGCAGATGGCCAACTGGAGTTGGCTTGGGTAGTTGGTTACAGCATGTTGTTCATACCAGATTAACTTCATTGGTTAAGACCAATGCATTATGATGGACTACCACCAGATGGAGTCCTGTGTTTGATTTCTGGTTAAGCCACACCACTGCAAGTTTAAGGTCAAGACCAGTTGTAAAATATGAGTATTAAGTCATCATCATCATCCACAAATTTCATGGTGACAAGTCTCAAATAAAACTTCAGGGCGATAGTAAGTAAAGTAAACATCAATTTATGTAGCGCTTTATCATAAAGCATCTCTAAAGTGCTCAGATATGGCCAGTGTGTAACAAGGGGGCACACAGTTTTACCTGCCACCCACACACGAACCATACCCACCTTTATTCCCCAGCCACAAGACATCACTGCTCTTTGGTTGGTACTCATTACCGCCTACCCATGAAGGGATGGCCAGGCTGAGTTGACCTGTGTGGCTGGTTACATACCGAGATAAATGTCCCACACCGGGAATTGAACTTCAACACTGACACAGTCACCCATTTCAGCACTAACCGATCCCGACGTAGATTAACTTCATTGATGCAGACGAACGTGCTGCAACTGCGCCACACCACCACTGTGTAGATGTAGTGGTATTTTAGTTGTGGTGTTGTCTTGGTTCTAGTATTGGTTTTGTTTGCTGGAATTTGCAGCTGTTTGCTGAGAATCTTTCAAAGTTCGGTTCCTTGCCTGCTTGTCTGAGGCGAGCGATGGTGCAGAAGTTTCCCGAGTTTGACCAGTACCAGCTTGGTGAGCCACTTGTTGGGCCATGCAGTTGTCTTGTGTGTAACATTTAAGTTAGTAAGTAAGAAAATTTACACACGGTGCCTAAAAACAAAAAGTCACTACTAACCTCACCCTCAGCCAAACAAATGTGCCTTCAACAGATGCCCAAAGTGCATATCTTCCAAATTTGTTTGTTGCCAGCAACTGAATTGTGTTGCTTACTGGAAGATGATTTGAAAAGAATAACTGTCGAAAAATAACTTTGACTTGCTACCATTCTATGTTACTGAGATAACTAAAGTGACATGGCTCAAAATGTCGCGTCAAAACTGTTGAGCCAGAATGTGTGTGATTTTGATGTTTTACTTATGCTGTACATCAACAGCCTGACATAGAAGAGGGGTTCACACAGTGAAGGAGGTCTTGGTGGGCGGAAATCCTGAATGAAGTCCAGGGGTAAGGAGTCTGGGTATTGCAGTCATTTAGAAGCTGAAGAATTTTCCTGGTTTTAGTCTAGTTTCGTGTTACAGATATAGTAAATGAGCCCCTTAGTGATAGCGATGTATTATTTTTTTTGTATTTAAAACCATGTAATTTACGACTAATATATTCTTGTAGCCAGGGAAGGTTCACCGAACCAGACAGCCCCATTCCCTGGCTGGCATTGATGTGCACAACTTATTGTTTTGGTATTTTAGTACTTGTGGTCGTGCATATGTGAACTTGTAGCTAAATACAACAAGGAAAGCTCTGGCAAGAAGAAAAAGAAAGTGTTGAAGAAAAAGGGCAAAGCAGCGGCAATAGAGGCAATAGATTTTGCAACTGTTTTTGCCACCGTTTTTTGTTGCTAGCTCCGCTTGCAGTTTCGGTAATAGAAAGTAAAACTAAAGTAACGTGAATTTATGAATTTCACATTGTCATGTAGTAGGCTACACCTTGAAAGCATTCAGATATGGCCTGTGTGTAACACGAGGATCACACAGTTTTACCTGCCACCCACACACGAACCATACCTGCCTTTACTCTCCAGCCACAAGGCGTCATCACTCGTTGGTACTCACCGTAACATGAAAGCAGCCATAGACTGTCATTAGTTTATCCCATTATTGTAGCACATGTCGTTGTCTGTGATCGGCCATGTTTATGTTGGTTGATGTGCTGTGCTGTGCATCATCTGATCATACGTACTTGTGAAATGTGTTTTCCACTAGTCAGCGGCTCAGAAGTTACAGTGATAGACTTCCACCCAGGAAATATTGGTTTAATTCCTGCTGCCCAGTCACTTTCTATAGAGAGTTATCTGAGTTTTGATAGTTGTTTGAGGTTATGAGAGAAGGTCATCACGTCGTTAGAACTGTTCTGTGCTGTATTGTGATACTTTGCACCAGCTCGTTCTAAATGTTTGTCTGCATTTGTCTTACAACTTGTAAGACAAATGCAGACAAACATTTGCAACACTTGTAAGTTACAAGTGTTGCAAAATTCTGGTGATCTGTCTAGAAATTTATGAAAACTTGCGGGTTTTAATGTGTTACGTTTAGAGATGTGTCACAGTTCGAATTCGAATTCGACAATGTTCGAACTTTGAACGTTTTCAGCCGATTTGAAATTCGACGAATGTTTTAAGCGCTTTGTTATCGAATGCGAATTCGTGGAAAAATGTTTGTTCTACGTCTGATTTCATAAGCACAGAGAGCAGGAGAGCGCAGACAAACCTATGTTTTTCTCAAATTAAACCTAGCATACAAACTACAGTTATTGGATGTGCAACATAATTTTTACTCAGTGATGTGCTACACTGTACTAAAATGAACAGTAATTTTAGTGACTTTAGGAAATAACATATTGTTACAGTCATTTAATTGACCTAAACCAGTGCATTACATTCCAACTGATAAAATAAATACTTCTTTTACATTCACATTCGACGAATTTTGAAAGTCAAAATTCGCAGTCAATGAATGCAAATTTCGACCAGCTTCGTCACATCACTAGTTACGTTGGCTGTTTGGCATAGTGATAGCATGCTAGTCTCAGTCGACATAATTGCTTTATGTTGATGTATCGGGTTAGTACTGGGATGGGTGATGGATCACGGGTTTGAGTCATGTTTACAGCAGCTTGTTATATCATCATCCCCTATGTTAACTCAGCCTGGCATCCCTCCAGGGTAAGCAAATGAGTACCAGTCAAAGCTGGGGAGTAACCGACACACCATGCAATGCACTGGCCTCATATCCATTGTCTTGGAGTAAGCTGGTGTCTTACTGAGGGCTACAAAAACAGATCAGTGCCACGCTATAGGCCAGTGTGGCACGGGAAAGGACTTTTTAGACTGTTGCACTCTGAATATCTCAGCTACTCACTGAAGTCTGTTGATTATGGCACTTCGTTTATCCTACATAAAAAGAGATAATAGTTATATCTTTATCATTGAAGCCAAAATGAATAGACATTACTGGACGATGATTATTTTTACTCATGCACGTACTCATTTATTGTTTATAGAGGAAAGAATCGGATATGGAAGTTGAGGATAGTGTCAGCCAACGTAAGAGACCTGCTCGCAAAACCAAATCAGCCTCAAAGCAGCTGGTTCAAAGGCACGAGTCAGACATGGAAGTCGACAGCGAGATGGAAGCTGCCACCAAAGCTGCCGGAGAAATCAAATTTACACTAAAGCAGCTGATACGCAAACTTCATGTTGTTGAACCAGTTGAAAATGTGATGTGTCTCATTGGCAAACGGTTTGTTGTTTAGCTGCTCTGTTGTCAAGTTGATGTCAGTAAGTAAGTCACTAAGTAAGTAAGTAAGTTCGTAATTATAGCGCTGAAGTCAGACAAGAATCTGAAGCAAGTCGTTGAGCTGGTTTGTGAGGATGGACTCTTAACTGGAAGTGGTGAAATTATTCTTGAATAAACTCACCGGTTGAGACGAACAGTTGTTCGGCAACAGTTATTGTCGAAATGTCACTGATTTATAGGTAAATAATCTCCGTTGTTTTATCAATTATTGTTTGTAGTGGTGAAATTATTGTTCCATGCCTGAGCTGTGGATTTAGCATAATTTACTCAAATCTGGGTTGTCATCTTTTGGGCTCATACAGCAAGCAGAGGTTGACAGCAAATGCTAACTGATTGAATGTCGCATTCATTTTTTATGTCACAAGTGATTTATCATCACGTCTCTCAGCCAGCCAATCGCATTGTCGTGAGCAGAATGTATAGGGACATCATCAGCAAGTTTGGTTGATAGATATAACTCTGTTATTTGTTTCTTCATCTGTGGCTGACAGGCATTTGTCAGACCTTGCAATTTGCCCTTTATGCAACTTAACAGCGCATTGATTATGTCCTGTGTGAAAAAGTGCAGTATGAATGGCAGCTGACAGTAATGAAGTAAAAAGTGAATTTGTAAACCCACTAACTGTAAAATCTCTAATGTGCTGACATACAATAGTACTTGGTGTACAGAAACCTGTTCATGGCATGTTAAAAGCTATTTTTGCTGACATAATCTGTTTGGTAGAGTTCCATTACTTCACTGATGTCGACCGTAGTCAGGGGTCTGTGATAATTTTACAGTGGAATCAGCATTCTTCTTTAACAGTGCTCAGTTATGTCCTCTTACTGTATGCTGCTGAGTGCAGTGGGGTTACTGTTGCTGTTAGGTATCCTGGGACACTGGATGAGTTCTACCAGGCTCGTTTACCAGGCACCTTCGACGAAAGCAAGGCTGGCAAAAGGATGAAATTGCCGATTCCAGAAACTTGGGAAACACAGGTGTCCCTAAAAGGCAACAAGGCCAGCACATGGCAGGATCTGATAGGTAATCTGAACCATGCACTGTCAGTTTTTATTTGTGGATAGGTTATTTTTTATGTACAGTGTGTCTCAAAAAAAACATCTCCGACATTTTTAGCTGTAACTCGAGAAAGCATTGTCAGATTTTCATAATGTTTGGCACACATGTTACCGAGAAAGTAAGCAATCAATAGCTGCTATAGTTATTACCGATTATTAAAAGACACTTACATAACAACTGTGGATAGAGAATTGAGGTAGATCTTAATTGGTCTTTTGTACAGGACAGAAAACTAATGAATGAGGATTGGAAAAAACTGGAGTTAGACAGCATTTAAAAAACAAAAGTTGATCTACTTTGGATTCATGATAGAAAGCCGGCATGTATAGAGAATGACGTAATACAAGAAACAATATGGGAACAGTGGAAGACCAAGAACATAAGAATAATATTACAGCTTGGACAGGACTAGCTCTGGAGTGGGCCGTTCATGTTGCAGCTGACTGTAGCGAGTGGAGAAGATGGATCTGTGATGTGGCAGCGCTCGGATAGAATATGATGGAAGACAAGACAGGACTAATAGGGACTTCCATTTCCATTGAATTTGAATCTCAGTGCTTTTGCACTGGAGTCAGATTGCTTTGGTTTGTGACAGTGTCCTGTTGCATGGGAAAGGAAAGGAAGGTGCATATTATTGCTTTGAGTTCCTGTTAATATAATGCAGCTGTATATGTGGCTACATTGTTGTCTTTGGTTTGCAAAAGATAGCATTATGTGTCTTTTAAAAAAACTGTGTGGTGTGTTGACGTGTTTTGCTAGCAAACTGTACTGTGAAGTGCAACGTTTGTAGATCATCATAAACTGCCGTTCATGGCAATGTTACGTAACATCCGCAACATGATAAAAGCTGGTGTGTCGGCCAAGCATCACTCATGGGTGTGGCACAAACTGATGGATGAAGTACGTGCCGATGTTGCTGTTTGTGTCGAAATGTATTAAACTCTTCATTGTGTGTGGGTGCCTCTACAGGTGTCGTTTTATGTTGTTATGATTTAGCAGTATCTGTGCCATATCCTATAATTTATCCTGCAGCCTCTTTCTCATCATTGTCATCATATTTTAACAGTCCTGTGATTTATGCTGTTGTAGCTGTTCTTACCCTTATCATCATCATCATCATTATCTGCTTCTTCTCCTTCTTTTTTTTCTTCTTCTCTTGCCAAGAATTACATGAATATCTCTCTGTTTGTCTGTCTGTCTGTCTGTCTGTTCGTCTTCTCGTTCATCATCATCATCATCATCATCATGTTCTGATGGTCCTGTGATTTATGCTTTTGCATCTGTCTCATCATCTTTGTCATCATATCGTCATCTCTTAACAGTCCTGTGAATTATACTGTTTCCTGTATCCAGGGAGCCGTAGCTAACAGCAGACAGTTTCCGTTCCGATTCTTCTCAGCTTTTGAAGTTCTAAACGAGCTTGAAGAGCAGTATGAACAGAAGAGTATGTACATTTGCGTAATATTGAAAGCACAAATCAGCCATTATAACATAGACATCTTATAACCGTACTTCTTATTACAGGACATAACTTGTTAGGATTTGTCATAAATCTCGTGTCATTGTGTTTGTACTTGTCATCATAATTATTATCATCCTCGTCATTATCTATCTCTAAAAAATCAGCTCTGAGTGTTGTCAAGCTTTTTTGTCTTCTTTGATTCAGGTATATTTGCAGAGAGGCCAGTGTATTTTCAGCTCGGTGATCCAGACTACGGTATGCCACAACTGCATCACCCGAGGCCTTTGCATAATATAGCCTGTGTTTTTGTTGCCCACAATGGATGCCTGTCACAGGCACTCATATAGCTCCTGGACCCAAGTTTGAGGATTTTAGGTGCCATTTTCATCAGAATTTGATATACAATCTGTCACATAAGATGCCCATATATCAACTATGAGTCGTATTGGTACACTGCTCTGGATCACAAAATAAGCATGTCTTTGTGGACTTTTGGAAGCCAGAATATGTTTTCATTCATTCGATTCAGTTGGCTTTTAAACTGATCCCGGTGCAACTGGTTTTCCAGACTCTGCTGGCTTTCATGGCTCTCTGGGACCAGCTGGCATTGCTGAATCTACAGGCATCCATGGTCAGACCGGTGTGCCTGGCAGGGCTGGCCCAGATTTGACTTCAGACTCTTTTTTTAGATAATGTATTTTAGCATAACTGCACCTCGTATGTGGAATGACATGCCCACTGTATATATGTCATCGCTGCACCGTGTTTGCCCATTTCAAGATACACATAAAATGCACTTGTTTAACCAGTTGTTTAGCACTTAGTTTATGTAAGCTGTCCTTCAGCCTCTGTTCATGGCAGGTTAATATTGTCATTTGTAGTAGTAGTGTGGTGGTGGTGGTGGTGGTGGTGGTGGTGGTAGTGGTAGTAGTAGTAGTAGATAGTTTACAGCAGACAAAATGCTGTTGATACAGTGTGAGAAATAGAAAGATAGTGTTACCACTAACAACATTGAAATATTAATACTAATAACAATAATAATAACAGTAACAGTAGCCACAACAACAGTGGCAGAAATGCTGTCAGTTCAGCCAAATGTGAGTCGGTTCTAGTTTTGTTTGTTTCCAGCTGTTGCAGAAACCATTTCTGTGACCAGATGATTTAACTACAGACACAACAAAAGAAATGGTAACAGTAAATTTATGACGGATGTGTCGATAAACATAGCAGTGTTCTCTGTGTTATCATCGTACCATTGTTGTCTGTCTGCATACCAAGACACTTTGCCATGTGGACGAGCAGCGGTGTCTTCGAGTCTGAGAGGTCGAGGGAGAGGTCAGACATTAGGAGCAGGGAGGGGACGAGGTGGACGTAGAGGGCGAAAAGCAGCAAAGCAACCTGTGTAAGTTTTTCTTAATAATAATAATAATAATAATAATAATGAAGACATTCACATTTTTGTCCTCTGTAAGGTTGTAACTACAGATGTGCTAGTGGTCACAGATTATAGAGGACAGTGTTGAGCTTTCTTGCATGTCCAAGAAATTAATCTCACGCATATGCATCATTAATTTTGGCACAAATTATTGGAAATACCTGCGAGTTGAACCCAGGCCATGTTTAAGTCTAGCGTACAACTAGTTGTTTTCCGATTGTAAGTCACATATTATAGAGCTAGGCTATTGTAGCGACTCTTAATCATTTTAGTCAACTTGTGATGACCAAAGTGTTGATTCTGGTTGATGGTAGAGAGTTGCCGTATGACAAGGCATTGCTGGAGCGTTACCGCAAAGCACTCGACAGAGCCGTGCAGTTAGCTACAATTCACAACATTCAACCAATTCCAGGCACTACCGTCATACTCTGTGATTTGAGGCCGGTTATGCAGGAAACATGCACCTCGGCAAAAGGTCTTGGCAAACCCAGAACGGTTAGTAGTGTTGTGGTTTTGAGAACTTTTTCCGTCACACTTTGTAATTTGGTGGCTAGTGGGTGTTAAGCATAGATGTCCATCTGTGTGTCTCTTTATCACATAGGTTAGGTTGCCATTAGTCATTCTTAGGCTCAGTAAAATTTGCCTTCAAGTGGCACAAAAAATGCCAAAAAGTCTGAATCTGGTGATATATCGAATGTTGAGTGAGAGTGCCGTGTGGTTGTGAGTCTTTGGTTGGGTGAATAATGGGTCACCATTGTAGTTATGAAATTCAGTTTTACAAATAATGATAATGACAGTTGAACTTTAATATTAATTACACCAAGAATGACAACGAGAATTGAAGCATTTAGTGGAAGAACCAGGTAAGTCCCATTTTAGTAAAGTTGAGAAAACTCGATTCGATTACTGCACTCACATTGACATTGTAATGCATCAGTGGTCTTTAAGTAAGTAAGTAACTTAAGTAGAACATTTATAGAGCGCATTACGCAATAACTGGTCTTACTGTAATAGGTATACTGGAAATTTTGCAATGAATATGATGATGAGGCTTGTGTATGATATGGAGTTGGTTCAAGTGAAATGTCAGTGCTGTGGTTGGTGTGCTGGCGCAGGTGGCTGAGATAGCGGTACTGCTCGGATTGATGTGCAAGTACTCTTGTGAAGAGTGTCAGCTTATTGTCTACGGCTCGCAGGACATGTGCCCAGTAGAGCTGGAAAAGGGAACCATCTTAAGCAACATGAGCCGCGTGTTGGGCATGGCACCAGTAAGTGGCTTAAATGCTTTCACTTTTTAATTAACTTTTCATCCTGTGTTGAAATGTCAAGTGTCACACCATTTGATCCACTGTAGCCGAAAACTCCATGCTTCGTGCAAACCTCATGGCTGTATGTTTTATAGAAGTGGAATAATGGCTGATCAAAGTTCTACATTGCAAGTATAGGATTTTCTACATTTTTTT
>Ga0049105_1001365_pt1 | contig 10698 bp, 4 predicted proteins | sample WorMetvaBAHAMAS1_FD_61260 | JGI IMG/M metagenome (GOLD analysis project Ga0049105, IMG submission 61260) | Worm MetaG Olavius vacuus BAHAMAS.1 | ecosystem: Host-associated > Annelida > Digestive system > Unclassified | place: Germany: Marburg | collected 2013-04-09 | reverse complement strand
TGTATAATGTTATAATTATATGGTGCGATATTGCTCAGTCACACAGTTGGCACCTTTACGGGACGAATATACGAAGACGAAGTACAAAAAGCTCGGATAATGGAAGTTATTGGCTTCTAAAGAATTGCTCATCGACGTTGTGGTCCTGTCATGATCATTTCACTTGCTCCCGACCTTTGCATGAATTGGGTCCTTGTTAATATTGTTGATCTTTTGTATACATCTTTAGTATTTACTGTTAATATAACATTTCTGGAAAATGTAGCGAATTACAATTGCTCGGACTAGGGTTGTTAATCAATATCCGTATTTCTGTGGATATCAAATTTTGTATCCGATATCCAAGTATGAAAATACCCAAGTGATAATCGAAACATACATGACATACAGTCAGTGTTGGTGCCAACTGCCTGGACAGAGTGATCCGTTAATACATTGAATTGATACATGATATATTATATTACATTTTGTATTTATTATGAAATCATACAAATAGTACAGAAAAAAGGATATGTTAGTTTAGTGGCTATCAGCCACTGCAATGCAACAACAGCCATCTGTCAACTCAGACTTGATGTTCTCTGCTGCACACTGCTCTGCTGAATAGGCCTATGTGCAGTTGCAGCAGAGATAGCAGTATTGTAGAGATGTTCACTTGGTTTGTGGTGTGACAGGGCCTGCATGTCATTATAATGAAGTGATACTAGAGAATGGATCAGCAAACAGAGATATCATCAAGGTAAACTTGTAGTTATTATCAACAAACAACTCTATGTCTTAATGGGAGAATTATCATCCTAGTGTTTATTTCAGTTGTGACTTGGATTTACCTGTTGGTGTGTTTCTGTACGACATTTGTTTGTTCATGTCCACTGCACAAAGCATGTTGAAGTTCAGTATGTTTGAGGGAAAACTAACTTTTACATTTTTACAACCTTGCTGATCGATTATTCTGTAAAGTTACTGAAGTGTAATATTGTATATGTCATTAAACAGTGCATCTGCAAAACGTCAGAATCACAACGTTATAGAGAAGAAACGCAAAGATAAATTGAAGCTGGATGTTGATGACATTCGCAAACTGTTGCCCGAGTCAGTGTTCAAGTCAAAGAAACAGGTTTGCAATTTGTACTGCATATGTATCTGTTGTATTTACAGTGTAAATTATCAGTAAATGTTTGATGAGGTTTGACTGGATTTTGTCAGAAGAAATGATTTTGTGATGTGCACTGCCGTCTGCAGCATGGATGTGAGCTGACACTTATGCAGAGTAGCAGCACATTGACCATGTCCAGTGCAAAACTGATTGAGGACCACGTATGTCGAGAGAGATCGAGATTGTGTTTATGGTTGATACAGAAGCCGACTGACCGGCATTTCTCCACTGATATATGGGTTTTGCGGTTGGAAGATGTAGAGGAAGAGATATCTGACCTTGTAATATGTGCCAGTAATCACCAACGGTTGATCAGACATTTTTCTCGAGTGTGTCTGGCGGTATGGTGTTAGCCAGAACTGGAAGCCCCATAGCTGGGTGGGTTGTGTGGTGTTATTTAGCTGAGTATCAACGAACATGGACATGTTTTGCTGCCAAGTACACTGCTGTATTTTGCAAATCTTGGCTTTAGTGATTGTAAATTGTTGACACAGCTGTATACATTTGTGAGAGTTTATTGCATGTGTGCTGTAGACACATCACGATGTGCTGCAGACAGCTTGCAGTTATATATGCACATTGCAGCGGCAGCACAATGAGATGCTGATGGGAAACATGGAAGCTGTCCGTGGTAAATGCTTAACATATACTTATATGAGATCATTTCTTTGCTTTGTTTTATTGCTTTCTGTACTTGAAGTAATAAATAATTTATTGTCATTGATAACTCTTTGGACAATTTGCTTTCAACCAAGGCTTGTAACTCTTACTTTGTGAATCGTCACTGTATTAAGACTGTAAATTCTAATGGCTTACCTCACCAGCTATTAATAGACTTAATCACACCATGGTATTGTTGAATGTCTGGAGGTAAGAGGCGAGATTATCAGAACGGTGCTGTGTTGTATTATGTACTGAAGTTGTGCACAGTCATAAGCACAATTAGATGAGCAGTTCTTACAGTTCTCTGGATTGGGTTTTGTCACACTGGGTCCATTTCACTGTGCCTAGATTCATTTGTGTTTATGTGTTCAGTGTTTTCATACTGTATTATTGTAATACAGTGTGAGACATTGTAGCAGTATTCACACTTCATTGATCTTGTTAAGAATATTGTTTCAGACATCTGGCATGATTGTTGATTCTAATGAAGCAAAGACAAGCATTATGTTCACATCTCTGGTTCATTGGTCTTACTTGTTGGCTAGCGTTAGAGACATCAATCAGACAGAGACATCCTGCTTTCTGTGGATCCACAGTGTGGACTAGTCCCCGGAACCACCGCCATCCGCCGCCGTCGCCAGTCGATGAAGCCCCAAATTGAAATCAAGTTGATTAACCTTCGACCCACCGCCGATTGCACTCCATGCCACCGCTAAGGCCGCTTACTCGTCGACTTAACGCATTTTGTTCAGTTGCATCAACGTATTTTTGGCAAAGTTTTTAATGTGGCATGTTAGACGTATTTGTTCATTGGGAGGCTAATCACCTAAATGATTTCAAAGTTTCGGATTTAGACTAATGACATCATGATCAGAATTGCGCTGCATGTGTTGTCATAATTTACACCCTACAATTGCAGCACAACAGCATCTTGTATACAGTGGCAGAAGTGCACATATTTTTGTCAGAAGTCAACTTAAGTCAACTAGCAAGTCGATCACGTGTACTTAAGTCAGTCAGTCGACTGACAACGATTTAGTCGACTAAGTCAGTCGATGGTATGCCAAGTCAGTCGATCACAGTGTGTGGGACTAGTGTGGTATAGTCTGCTATCTGCTGTGCCTCTCGCTGAACATGTTGGGTGTCACCTGAATACTCGTTCTTTCAGACAGTGTTGCTGCAGCATTTCTGCAACTCTGGCAGCATCTTTTAATGTCAAGACTTAATTAGCAATTACCTGTTTTACCTGCATGTACCTTGTCTTACCTGTAGTGTATGCAACTACTGATGAAATAACCAGTCGACATTGCATGGATTGTATCTATGCGTTGTTGCAGTTTAAATTTCTTCATATGTCTCATTTCTGTGGTAGCATCGCTTTACCGCTATAATTTAGTCCGTGTCTTATGAGTGTTTGTAAAACTCTGACAGATGACTAACAAGTAATAACACATGTACTGTGTAGCTGAAGTGCTTGAACGGCTGCAGGCCGAGAACAAAGAGTTGAAGCGCGAACATAAAAAATTCTGTGACATCGTTGAGCGCGCTGGTGAGTATTTAGTATTTTTCACATATATAGTTGGGCATCATTAATTCTCCATCTTACCTTTTGCATCAGTAGCATTGGGTGGTTGAAAAAATGACAACTAGTAAGCCACATTTCAGCTTAATTCATGCATTAACATAACATTTACAGCAAACCACATTCAGCATAGCAAATATTGATGCTAGATGTCATCATTTCTGAACAAGTTTCTTCTGCTAGAATAGGACAAGTGAGCAACTTATGCAATTTGTGTTTGCAAGTTACATGTTATGTGCTGCAATGTAGACTATTATTATACACAGTTCCTTTGCATGTAAACTACTGCTGGTTATGATTGAAATTTTTTAATAGTTAACTTTTTCGTCTTATGGCGGGTTGCACCAACGACAGTTAAATTTGCTAGTTAGCTAACCTCTAGTTATATTTAACACTGGGTGAAACTATTAGTGTATTGCACCAAACAAAATTAATAAACAGTTAAAATTTGCAGGTAATTTGCTTTCATCAGCCATTTTCTTCATTTTCTAACAGTAGTTAACTGAGTTAACCAGAGATTGAAGCCCAGTTAAAGTTGACTGTTGATTAATCGCTAACTAGCAGTGGTGCAATGCAAGTTTCGTTAACCACAGGTTAAAAGTGGACATAACTGAGCGTTAAATTTAACTGGTGTTGGTGCAACTGGCCCTTAGTGATTCACACAGTAGTATCTAAATCAATTCCTTGTCTCCCTTCATCCAGTCCCACAGGCAGACAAGCATGATGACAGTATGTGTGGTTCAAGTGAACAGTGTGTTTTGTTACAATTTAACCAGCTGAATTGAGCTGCTTTTGCATGGTACCGAACTTGCTGGTGTACAGAAAACATTCTTTGCTATTGATGCCAATCTCAGAAATCAGTGCTGTTTATTTTCTGTCACACCGCGGATCTTGAGGATTAATTGTTAAAATAAACTATATTTGTTAAAAACTTTTTAATAATCAAACTATTAATTAATCATTAGTTGTTGCAGCTCTTCGTCTTTCTGCTGTTAAATTACAGCATAGTACTGGTAGTCATTGATCGTTCACATTCGTGTGGGATTTGTGATTAATCGTTAAAGTACATTACGGTCACTAAAGTTTGTAAAAAATAAATCGATTTATTAATCGTTACTTACGGCATCTCTACTTTTTAAGCTGTTGGAGAATTATGCTGTAGTAGTCGTTGGATCAGTCACAGTTTGTTTTGTAGGATTTCCACCAGTGGCAGACCTGGCACAGCTGGTGTTATCGTGGAAGCCTCGTCAGTCCGCCTCCACATCATCGGTGTACTGCCAGACAACCATCAGTGGAAGTGTTGAGGCCTGCATGGCACACGACTCAACACAACCAGTGCAGCAGTCTCCGCAGCAGAAGAAGAAAAAGCAAGGACAGACCGTCAGCGAATTCTTAAAGCAAAGAGAAGCGCGAGCAGTTACAGCTGCTGCGTGCCAGACTGACAGTGTCACGGCTCTGTACAGCAGTAATACCAACTCTGCTTTCACGCACGATGCTGAAACTAGTCAGCCGACCATCGCTTGTACAAGTCCATCAAATATTTGCAGTGGGATGTGTGTGTCGTCATCACTTGATCCTGCTGTCCAGTTATCTGATGTCAGTTCTGCCAGCTGCATCGCGTCACAAGGATCTCAGAGTTTGCCGATGCCAGTGGCTGCTGCAATGGTGTGTGACTCACAGAATGACGTCAACAACAGCTGCACCGTTACTTCACCACATGGATTAACATCAGACTTTCCTGAGTTGGGAAGCAGCCGACATTCAGTGGCAGTTTCGGAAACCAATGTCCAACAAAGTGGTGTACATACATTGACAGCCAGTATATGTTGTACTGAGGTAGTTTGTAGATCAGTCAGTTCTGCTGCCATTAGTTCCAGTCCTGCATCGACACTGCTACCTTCTTTTACTCGCCATTGCCCTGTTGTTGTTCCTACTACTGCTGTTCCCACTTATCGAGTTACTGAACGAGTCACTGGTGGAACAGTATTAGTTGACATGGACATTGGCAGTAATATTCTTGGTTCTGGGCTTGTGTGTGGCACATTTGTCTACCACGGTGGCCGGCTGGTGTTGGGTCAGCAGAGACAAAACAACAGTGCCGTTTCGGTCCTGCCACTGTTATCGGATGTTAATCCGCCTGTTTATTTCGTGGCGGCACCTCGACCAGTTGTTGCTCCGTCGACAAACGTGTATGCAGTCACTGTACCGAGTGAGGCACTGGTGAATGGTCTGCGGGTGGTGTGCAATGGCATTAGCAATGTCATTGATGACAGCCAGTTGTCTGTGAATATTTCCAACATTCAGTTGCCTGTGAACGTCTCTGACAGCCAACTGCCTACGAATGTCTCCGACATTCAGTCGCACGCAAGTTTAACTACTGTTGCTGTCAAATCCCACATGTCTAATTCAGATGGGATAAGCACATCTCATACTGCTGTGGGAGGTAGTAGTGAATTGTTGGGGGAGCCAAGCCAGCCTGATACGGAGCCAAGCAATACTAATGCAGACCACATAGAGGAAATGGCTGGTGTACCAGTAACAAGAAGTTCTGCAACAGATGGTGAGCATCGTAGTGAGGAAGTTAACAGTTCCAAATCCTGTTCACCTGTTACGACTTCAGCTGCCACTTCTGCAGTGGACGGTCATCAGGGAAGTGTTCATGCTCATGTAATAACTGCAGAACGACATGAGCTGGCAGGTGTTAATAACGAAGTAGTTACCTGTTCGGCTATATTGCAGTCTGTACCATCTGCAAGTGGGCCTGTGTTGGTATCTTTAACTGGAATGCCACAAGCTACAAACATCAGAAGTGGTATGGCAACGAGCAGTAATGTAGTCACAAACATTGTTGTACCGAATGTCTCGGTAGCATCTCATTTTGGCGTTGCAGTGATCAGCTGTGCTGACGTCTTCACCAGCAGTACACCCTCGTTTGTATCATCAACTTTGCTGTTCAGTGACTCACCAGTAAGATCTGAGGTAGCCTTGGGCAAGATCACTGAAACTGCTCTTGGTACAGCATCTAAACAACCACGTCAGCGCAGCGTGAAGCGGAAAGCTTCTTCTTGGGTGGCTGATGAATGTCCCTCGAAGACAAAGACTGGCAGAATGGATTCGTCACAGAAGCGCATCAGTAAGTACATATGTCCACCACCTGATTCGGCTAGCGACAAAGACAGCAAAATTATACATGTAATGGATCGGCTTTGTGACAAGTCGCTTGAACAGTACTTGTGCTCTGTGCAGCATGGTGCCAGTTCACAGCATGTTGCATCGGACTTCATTCACAGTACCTCTGAAGACAACATAAGTCCAAGTATAACTGCCCATGCTTGTAACTCCACTGGACTAAGCACTGCCAGCGTGTCGTCATCTATACATCTGGACAGAGACGCACCCGCCATTCCATTTTCAACTAGTCTGACAAGCCGAAATCTGTCTGACAGCCAGTCACAAACTAGTCGCATCAACTTGCATGAAAATACGTCCCAAGTTGACGGTGTAGTGTTGAGCCACGGCAAAGGTTTCACGCTGGCAAACTTTCTCTCTACTACAACTACATCGAACATGCTGATCACATCATTGTCACAGCAGTCCTCCCTGTTGGATAGCAGTCAAGTGTCAACGAATGATCAGACGGAGAAGAACACAAGTTCTCTGCTGGCGGAGCCAGTTCAGACACAAAACCACAATGTTACTTCTGGTAACAGAATCTGCAGCTCGGCTATCACGTGTGACTCTGCTTCTAACATGCTGCCAGATGACCTGAGTTTGACCGACAACGACTTTGCGATGATTCTTAGCGACACTGATGACAGTATGTTTTCAATTCCGTCGAGGAAATCGGCAGATAACAACTATTGGAACTTGGGTTTTGGTTCAGTGTGCGGTCGAGTGCCATACAGGGCAAAAGACGGATTTGGCATCGAGTCGTTACATGCAGGTGCTGAGGATCTCTATCACTCCGTTATCCCAATGTTCAGGGAGCAGAACTGTATGCCAGAAACTGATTATGCAATCAGTGATCATATCGACCTAGGCAGTAAAGTTTGCTTCAACGTAAGCTCCTTGACGTGCAAGACAACTTCTGTCTGTAACACTTCATCTATACAGACTGCAAACTCATTCTCAACCAGAACCAGCAGTACAGTTTGCCAGACATCAGTCAACATGCCATTTAGTTACTCGCTAGTTTCGCAGCATAATGAGGTACTGCTTGACCATACAAATTCGCACAGAAAGTTGCAAGATGCCAATTCCACACAGACTTCGAAGGAAATGTGTTCGGCAGTACAGTCCACCACACGAGGGATCTTCTCACTGGCACATCATGCCATCCAACCTGCATCGAAGTCATTCATTCCAAATTCTGGCAGCAGCAGTGAAATAGCACAGCCTGGTAGTGTGCTGTGGTCCCCGTGTAATGGTAATGCTCACAAAAGTGTATCAGGTGACAGTACATTAAGTGAGCATAGACAGTCGCTGAACTTTGGACGGCAGTGTAGACGGCCATCGTCTGCCATTAATGATGTACATTGGCGAATGCCAGAACCGTCAAATTTTGGACCACTGTATAACTCCTGGAGTGATAACCTCTACTGTACTGTGCAGCCACTTGCTAGACCAAGACCTTTTGTGGACCAGACAGTAAATGCACAGCCTGCTGCTTGTAGCGTGCAGTCAAAGACTTCATTCCCGAAAATCCATTCCGTTTCCGAAATGGATCGTGACAAGTTTCGCGGAAGATGGCCAGGTGATGATTTCTCTCCTTTTGTTAATAATAAAAATGTGGTAGCATCCAGCAAGAATGTCCATGTAAACTGCCAGTACAGTAGTCATCAGAAAGTGCCTGATCCCAGCAGCAGTCAAACACTGTGGACATATTCTGAATGTGGCATTGCTCCGCATTCCTATCTGTCTACCAGCAGAGGTTGGTTGCCGACAAACAGTGCTGATACGGGTCCAGCGATAACGTTTGACTTGTCCTTAAATGTTCCAGCAACATCGTGCCTATCGGAGTCAACTTGTCGTTTACCGTCTTTTTCGTTTGCCACCGTACCCCCGGTTCCAGATTTTCTGTCACTGAGTTTCACAACGACAGCTGCCAGTATGAACACAGCCGCAGCAACAGGATCTGAAGTTAGCACATGGCCAGTGACACTGACGGCGACGACTGGCGTCACCAGTGCATCCCGTGGCTGGTCACCACTGTTCCCTCAACACACAGCTCTCCAGTTGCGTCACACTGTGTCTACCAGCCCCTCACGTGTAGCACCGTTGAATACCACATCCAGTACTCAACGGCAGGAAACATGTCCCGATGTTACTTACACGGTGCCGAGCTTCGTACACGCAGACAAGGACGCTCGTAAACAGCCGTCTTCATTCAACACTCACTTAGCGTCGTATACTCTGTGGCATGGAACCGATCATGTTCCTGTTGAAATGTGTCATTTGCAGCCAGTTTCAATGATACATTCGGAGGCCCAGCTGTTGCCAATTCACAACCGAGGACTGTACTCCAACAATGAAGCTGGATTTATCACTAATACTCTGGCCAGCCCACCACTTCACCACCATCCTGTCTACTGTAATCAACAAGCTGGTCTTCATGCCACTGGTGAAAAGCAGGTACCATTTGAGACACCATTTTCATTGCCTCGACTTCCTCTTACGTCGCAGATGCTGAACTTCAGTGCTTCTTTCGAAACCGTCACTCCATCTGCCAGTGCAGTTTCATCAGAAATATACCATGACCCTGCATTTAACGTCGGTAACATGCCTGTGCATGTCCGAACAACAGAAGATGCTCGTCACGTACAGAACGTCTCACAGTCTCACAGGACAGCTAATTTGAAACGACCGTCGAAATATCCAAAACAGCTGAAGCACAATGCGACGTCGCTGTGCGTTGGTTACCCTGCAGTTCAGAACGGCGCTCTTTCTCGGTCTGTGGTCGCAGACGTACCAACTTATTTACCAGCTGGCCCATTCGTTGGCAGCACCTTTGACCAGAAGTCACATTCCGCTGAATACCAGTCATTTGGTTCAGTGTTTGGGTCATGTTCACTTCGGCACGGACTGGCTGGAGACTTTCCCAAGTCGTTGGGTGTCACTGCCACTGATCCTCAAACAACTGTGTCAAACCAACGTCACAACTTCGACATCGGTGCTTTCATATCCGAATTATCATCCAACTCATCACAGGCAGTCACGGCACCAGCGGCAATTAGACGACTTGATTTTCCAGCACAGCCGGTACATGTGCTACAACAGCCCGTCATTGTGCCGGAACATTACCAGCCACAGATGGAATGCAACCAGTCAAATTCTGATCATGCTTCACACAGCTTTGGTCTGCACAGTATGAGCATCAATAGCCTGCTGGGAGACAATCCTTACTCCGGTTTCCCTCACCGCTATGAAGTGTACTCGGACACAGCAAACCACTCCACATCGACATTGCCATCATTTGATGTCCCAACTTTGAATTTTTCAATTCGCAGTCAGACGCCAGCTGTTAGTTTTGAACGCCCGCAGAACAGCAAAGCCAGACATACATAGAACTAGGACGAACGGTTAAACAATTTTTATGCCTGTCTGGCGATTAGATTTTGAGGTCAAGGTCAAGGTCACATGGTCAGAAAAGCACTTTGGGAATTTTGAAGATAATGCATTCATACACCTAGATTACAGACAGCGTTTACGGTGAAACATAGCGGTCGACGAACCTTTGGGGATCGTCTAGTTTATGTTAAGGTATTGGCATATGTACTCAACTTTTAGCAGTCGGTCATTTTAATGATAATCATGTTTTGTATTTTTTCGACGTCAGAATGATGGCAGTCCAGTGTTTCTTGTTGTTGGTCATACTCTTATTTATGATGTTTAATAGAAACATTCATGAATTTAATCTGTATATTTGAACTTGCACAACTATTGTCACGCATCAGATGTGTGTGATGAAGTTTGTAGTTCAAGCAGTATGTAACAGCGGCCGACCACAGTAATCTCTGCCTAGTATTTCTTATCTCATCATCTGCATTTGAATACCAATACAGAAGAATTACTGTAATGAGAGACATCGTTGCATCACAATATATTGATATGTACTACTGTAGATGCACCATCTAATTAATTTTAGTACTGCAAGCATCGATCTTTCACAGATGGTTATTGGTCAAGCACTCCACATTTGGCTGAGGCACCGACACGGCCAGGGCCAGTGATGAAAACACAGACATGACAAAGCTATGTTGAGGGCCTGGGAGCTTTGTCCCCAGTTGAGTCCAGGGGC
>Ga0049105_1001364_pt1 | contig 10698 bp, 6 predicted proteins | sample WorMetvaBAHAMAS1_FD_61260 | JGI IMG/M metagenome (GOLD analysis project Ga0049105, IMG submission 61260) | Worm MetaG Olavius vacuus BAHAMAS.1 | ecosystem: Host-associated > Annelida > Digestive system > Unclassified | place: Germany: Marburg | collected 2013-04-09 | reverse complement strand
GGTTACGAAACAACTTTTTGATAAGTGAATAAAATTTCTTTTAATTAAACCCAACATCGTGTAAGCCTTATTGATCTTTTGACTGATGTGTTTGTCGAACAACAACAATGAGTCATAAGTCACTGTTGCTAAAAATAGGACGCAGATTCCTGTTTTTTTTTATTAGTTTTGCATTATTTCTTTGAATGCACGTAGTTTCAGGTACAGAACGCTGTAAAACTGCAAACTGCGTCGATGCGTGTAACGTTGATTGACTGATTGATTGTTGTTAGAACAGTACCTGAGTGGAACTCTCTTCCTGAAGCCTGCGTCAACGCGGATACCGTCACCGCATTCCAGACGCAGCTCCGTCACACGCCCTGAGCGGTGTGCACACCCCCCATCGTCGTGATACGCGAAAGTGGTCTGACGATTACCGAACTAGAACTAGAACTAGAAAGCAGACAAAGTAAAGTTGGTACTGTCTTAGACACACCTGTACTGCAATGTCATCAGAGTATGGGTGTGTCAGTCCGCACAGCCGCTGCACAAATTACTCAGCGGTCGTGCCTGACAGTCCGCTGTCAGCAGCTGTAAGCAAACTTGACGCATGTCGCTGTTGGTAGGGACGCAATCAGCTAATTTTGGGTCTGCCTGAATACCGCAGATCACCGCAGATTACCACAGATCACCGCAGATTGCCGCAGATCACTTCTACAGATCACCAGATAGTTTACTTCTAGGCCCTGCAGATAACCTAATAACTTACTTCAGATCACCCCAGATAACTGCAGATCACCAGATAGCTAATTACTTCTAGGCCGTGTCTGTCTGTACGTCAGTTTAAGTAAGTAAATGAAAAGCATGCATCATGCAGTCTGTCTAATCCATGTACTAGGCCTAAGTCCCATGTCTGTTATTGCTGTACAGGTGGGAACAGACGGCAAGCGTCCCCCGCTCTGCCTACGACTAGATAATAGCAGTTTGCCGAAGTGATTTTTACCTTCTATTATATCGTCTGTATATGCAACATTGTATGAGACTCTCCGTCGATAAGTTGTCTATGTCTCACAAACGGAAATCGTACCCTCTAATACACTGTGGACTGCATATTATATACGTCGTATGTGGATGTTAGTGCTTAAACTTTTGTTGCCTATGCGTTGATTTGTACGTGTATGAATGTAGATGAACGGGATTTTTACTTTGTGCACGTTTTGCTGAGTTTCACTGTGCAGTATGCACGTATATTTTTCATACCATATTCGTCAACGCTGTGCTACTTGTTCTCTGATCTTCGCTGATCTGTGGTGATCTGCTGTGATCTGCGGTGATCTGCGGTATTCAGGCAGACCGGCTAATTTTTGGTCATCTGGCACAGTTATGGAGAATACATGGGAAAAAAAGACTAGGTAGTGGCGGCGCCCCCACTTTCTGGCATTGTTGCGGTCGAAGGAATTGGCGGTCTATTTGTACATGGACCCCCTCTTTTTACCGGCATGCTGACTGCAACGGCTGCATGCTACGGTAAGCTGCTAACGCGGCCTATCAGTCGCGCTGACTGTCGCGCAAGTAATTACTTAAACCCATGGAGCTATAATTAGACACTGGAGGCGGCATGACGTCATTTAGCCTGAAGCCAGTGACATGGGGAATTCCCAAGCAACTTGGTTCAACCAACATGGCCGCTATAACTCTCTTCCTTAGCTCCAATACCCTGCGCCAGATTATTAACTGTCATGACCTCTCGGGTAAACCAGGTAATATTTTAAGGAACTGGCTGGCAGATCTACCACAGTAATGAGACTGACTGTTATGTGTCCATTACGCGTCTTGGGTCAACCAAGATGGCCGCCAGCGCGCTCTGCCTACGCTAAAACTGGCTTCAGCTCAGCCTCGCTGACTAGGCGTAGGATGCCACCTCCAGTCTAATTATAGCTCCATGCCTAAACCAATCATAAATCTCAGAAATGGTACTGTAGATAAGGCAGATAGCACGAAAATGTTACAAAATAATACTCTTACATCGGCGCGGCCATCTTGAAAACAGCAAAACAGCGTCTCCTTACACCGCTGACTTGCTGCCGACAGCCGCTGCGCTACTCGCACTTGCAGCGGACTGTCAGCCGGCACATCACATCACATCACATGGTGTAGACGGATGCAGACCCGAAGGCCTCTATATCCGAAGAATACACTATAATACATTTATTCATAAGTTAATACTAATCTATATAATACTGCCTTTCAACGAGATCTGCTTTGTAGAACTAAATAACTTCCTGATTTAAACAAAATTTATCTAGACGATGTTTGAAAGTGTGTACAGTATCGGCAGATACAACATGGTTAGACAGACTGTTCCTGATGGGTACTACCCTGTTAGTGAAGTTATATTTTCTCAGTGTCTGACAGTGATGCTGAGCCAATTTATATTTATTACCTCTAGTCCTAATTAAGTCTTTTGATAGTTCCACAAAGTCAAAATGAGGAATACATGCATGATCATATATACCTTTTACTATCTTGAATAATTCTATCATATCATATCTCCTCTGTATCTTCTATATTTTAATGTAGGTAAATTTAAGGCCATCAGTCTATCCTTATATGGTTTATTAGACAGTTCTGGGATTAATTTAGTTGCTCTTTTCTGCACTCGTTCCAGCTTATCAAGATCAGTTGATCTTTTTGGGTACCATACACTATTAGCATATTCTAAGTGGGACCTGACTAATGATTTATATAACATTACGAAACGATTTTTGGAAATATACTTAAAGTTTCTTTTAATTATACACAGCGCTGAAATTAGCTGCTATAATTCCGCCAGCTGTCAAAAATCCAATTTCAAAACTTACAACTGCAAGCCACACGATAAAATGATGACAATGTAGCCCGTGCATAGTACTTGATGCAGTAGTTTTTGTATAATTTGAGATTACTTTTGACGCCAGTTAACATATTGGATATTACGATGTTGTTGATTGTGGTAGAATCCAGACACAGAGGACAACATGGATGTGGAGCCAGCAGCAGGACCATCACACAGCACACATCAGTTGCTACAAGATACAGCTCATCACACGGTTTGATTTTATTTGATTAATTTTAACTAATAAAAGTATGCAGTTTGAACTGGTTGCACATTGTGTTCAAATTTTGTCAATGGATAGGTGTCAGCATTATGATTTAAGGTGTGTTGTCGGACATGTTTGCAGTAGTCAAAGCAAGAGACCTCTGTCATTGGCTGGTCAAAGTCAACTGGAAAGTGTTGTGATGTTTTCTGTGCAGAATCTCAGTCGTCTCCCTGTGGAGATGCTGGAGATGGTACTGATACGGACGTTCTTGATGATGTTTTCAAGTGATGATGGTACTGACAGTGTGAGGAGTGTCCAGTGTCGAGTGTTCACTGTGTTGTGCTCTGTGTGCTGGTCCTGGTGGAACACTCTCAGGGGCTGGCCACAGTCACCGACTCCTCACTGGATTAAACATCAGATAAAGAAGCTGATGAAACGTGAGTGTTCATTGATATAGGCACACAGTATTGTTAGCTCACCTACATGTATGTATTAGATTTATATGTTTATGTTGTATTGTTCTGCTTGGTCTTACAGTGGCTTCCATCCCCCAACAGCCATGATGCAACCCTTCACCCTCCCTTTCTCCCATCTTATTCCCTACTGTCCCCCCCGTTACCTCCCTGTTCTTTTCCCTCCATTCCCCTTCCCCTTCCTTTCATATCCTACCCTCCTCCCATTCCCTTTCCTCCCGCCCCTCAAATTTAGCTAGGGGTCTAGGGAGTGATAAAAGCTCCCCCAGCGGGTCCGTGGCGGAGCCTCGGCCACAAACCCAGTTTCTGTATATTTTGAGCCCAGAAAACTCGTCTGGTGGCAACAGTTTTGGCTGTTTTTGTGCGGATAAAAAGTACATTTGATTAAAATTCTGCAGTGCTCAACTGCTCTTAGGTTTTTTTTAAATAATGCCATTGTAGACAACTGTCTAGTCTGCCAACTGCCATAGATGCAACCACAGTCTGTAAGTTGTGAGACCAGACTTCCATTCCATTCTTTTCCTCTTTTTGTTTCCCCTTCCAGGCTGGGAAGTGGCCTGTTTAAGCAAAGGTCCGGAAGTTTATCCAAATTGAAAAAAATACGAAATCAAAATTCTAATAGTTTAAAGGGTCTAGGTCATGTAGTGACGGTAGTCATTGTCGGCCTTAAGTCGAGTGCTGACTTTGTTTGAAACACACTAACATGACATAGAAACCACCTTTAAGCGAAGTGGGCAAACAGTTCGTAAGAATGATGTGCATGATCATCTGAGAGAAATACTCCCTTACTGTTGGGTTATTGCAGTATGCCAGTGCTATTGATAAGCACTTTGATCGTGGCCGACTGGCCATTGCATTGCAATATACATAATTTAAAGCAATTTTGTCTCTCCCCCTAAAATTTCATTGACACAACGTGCGTCATTTCCCCCTAGGATGGACGCCCCTCTGGTCTTATGACCACAAGACTGAATAAAATACTTCTGGTAGAATGGTATCTGCCCTTGAGACCAGAATAATTGCATGTGACCCGACTAAGAAATATTTGTACAGTTGCTAATTTAAGCTGTTACGCTGGTCATGTTTGTTTTTTCTTATTTCTAGAAAAACATTGACAACTGGTGTATTTTTATCATAATTCATTACTGTGTGCAGAAGCTCTGTGTTGCACGACAAGATTTGTGACCAGTGAAACAAGTCAACAAAACATTACGACTTTATGTGAAACAGATAGATAGGCATTAAGACAAAATGTGTAAATTGTGGATATAATCTTTACAAGAAGCTCAGCTATCGCAGAGTGTCCGCGCTGCAGGGTGGGTCAGTTTTGGCGAAAAGTGGAAGACTGGAACTGGGAGATAATATTTTACAGACATTACAGGTCCATCTTTAACCACTGTGATGTAATTGACGGCAAAGCAATCAAATTGGTGAAAAAACGCAAAATAGGGGCTATTACGCCGTTCAAGATCATTCAAGGTCATCGAGGTCGGTACCAGTTGCAAGCCTGTATACGACTTCCTATTAGTGATTAACAGTAACTGACATCCAATCTCGTACCATTTCGGAGTTATCGCAGGTTATTGGTACTGGGTAACCGGCGTTCCCTTGCGTCCTATTACAGTTTGACCACTGAGCCTTATTAGTGAAATAATTACAGTCACAATAATACGTACTTAATACAACAGAAACTTTTAAGATTAATTTTGATCATAAATAGATAATTTCCACGTGCATGCACAAATACTGATGTTCGTTTGTAGATTTGCTGCGTTTGGACAAATGTCGCCCACGACTAGTGAAGAGTCCCATATTTGAAGGTACGTGTTCTTTGTATTTTCAGTGGCATAGCCAGGATTTCAAAGTTGGGGGGCACACCGGTGATGTGGCCCGAAGGGCCGATGCGGCGGTGGGGTTTTTGGGGAGGGGCAGTGCAGCGGGCCCCTCCCTATCAGCTAGGAGGTCTGGGGGAGAGCTGTCACTACCCCTACCCCTTCCCCCCAAAAAATCTCGGATTTGCACGAATCCTGTGGCCATGCCTGTCGACGGTAGGGGGGGGGGCGTGCCCCCTGTGCCCCTCCCCCTCCCCACCCCGTGGCTATGCTACTGTGTATTTTTACAGAACATGTCACGTTGTTATTAGGTACACATAATATGCTGTGTGGTACTTGCTGTACTTTAACACACAAATGTCAAGCTACGCGTGTGAAGTGGGCCGTCGTAATGTTGTTTTCTCTTGTTTTAATGCTCTTGTAGCTGTCAAGTGTAGTGTTACTGTAGTGCAGACCTACGCTCCACATGTATGAAACACTGGTTGATTTAATCACAGGCAGCACGGTAGTGCTGACCTGTTGTAGGGGCGACTGACAATGTCAACGATGAATTGGTGGATTTAATGATAAGTAAGTCAACAATAAATGACAATTGATATTAAGATCATCCACACAGAAGTTTCTGTCAGTTCCGCCGCACAACTTGGACACTGCTGCTCGTCGTTCCTCTGTTGCTGCTCCGAGACTTTGGAACTCTCTTCCACTGAACTGTCGAACTGCTTCCTCCGTTAACACATTTATGATCCGCCTTAAGACATTTCTCTTTAGAGATACACTCCACATGTATGAAATGGTAGTGCTGACCTGTTGTAAGGGCGACTGTCAAAGTCAGTGATTAATTGGTGAATTTAATGATAGGTAAGTTAGTAATAAATGACAATTGATATTAAGAAATGCAGCTGTATGTGATATAACCACATCGATAACCACACATACTGTAAAATCCGTTTTTTTTCGCGTGCCCTATATTTCGTGAATTTCGCGAGCCTGGCAAGTTCGCGACAATAACGGGCCGCGATAATTTGAACACAGTCGCGTTTCTGTGTAGCAGGAAGCAAAAACGCCGAAATTACTGGGTTCAAAATAATGAAATTGACTCAAGCGGCAAAATTAAGGGTATTACAGTAATCACTTTATGTGCATGTAAATGTCATTAGCAACTAAAGCATTTACTAGTACTTCTGCTCACAGACATAAATATTAGTTGCTCATCGTATCATACAGTACTGGGTACATGTTGTATGTTGTAGGCGATGTGATGGCTGCAGTGACGCATCTAGACAACATCATGTATGTTGTATGTCATGGGTCCTCCGCAATCCGTCTGTACAACACGGACACACTCAGTCCACTCGACGTAGTCAATGACATCACAGGAATGACTGATCCATATGACATCGTTGTCTGCCGTCATGATCGTCAACTGTACGTCGCTGACTGGGACTACTGTATATGGCGAGTGTCGGTTGATGATTACTCGCACGTCAAGTGGCTCAACACTCAGTTCACCGTCCGTTCACTGTCGATGACGTCACGAAAGCTACTCGTGACGTCAGAACAGCCTCCTAATGTACGCCAATACAGCGCGACTAACAATGAACTCCTACGTGTCGTCAAACTGCCACAGTACATGAAGGACGTGCGCCACGCAGTTGAGACGACACACGGCACGTTTGTCGTCTGTCACGAAGGCAAGTCACAGCACAAGAAGCGGCAGTACGCGGTGAGTGAACTGTTGAGATTTTGTCACTTATTGCGACATTAGTATCACACTGTGATGAATGCAGTGAAGTCTGTAGCGTAGAAAAATGAGAGAAGATTACATACTAACAGATGTATGACGGGTAGTGTTGAGTTGTTCGCTGTTACGAAGGCGAGAAAAACAGATTTGTGATTTTTGCTGACATGCTACAATGCCTAGTTTCAGCAGCTATTGTCTGGTTCCGTAATAACTTCTTATATTGCCAATATTTTGGCAATATGGGATCAGTGAAATTTAGGCCTACGGGTTATTGTTAATTTTGACTTTTTTGAGTGTGACAAACTTATGACAATAAAGCAGCTATGGTGAATGTGATTATGAATGAAACGGTGCGGTCGATAACAAACAAACTTGTGGGGGAGGGGGTGGAATGACGAGGACGGGATGGGTGTGTTACCGGATGTTTGTCCCCGGGCGCCAGATACCCTTGCCACGCCGCTGTTTAGCACATTTCATAGGGATAGACGATGTATTGAGGAGGAGACACATTCCAGATGTTTTGCAGACTAGAAGCGAACGAGGAGTGAGAACGTTTTGATCATGCACCAATGAAACAGCAACTAGTTGGTCACTTCAGAGCGAGTCAGTCGCGCGTGAGACCGATTGGACGGCGAATTGATCGATGCCTTTTGTGGGTGATAAATGAATCAGTTGCTGTCAGTACCTCACTTAACTTGGTTCATGTAGGCCTAACCAGCTTGTGACATTTCTAGACTCTAGTCCATGCACTGATGCAATCTGTACTTTTTTTGCAGATTTTGTTGTTTCCAGTATCACATATGAAACTAATCTTTACTGTCTCATATTGGTGGTTTGTTTGTTTTTCTTATCCACATTTGTCTCCAGCTTCTGGGGGCTTTGCCGCCAGATCCCCACTGGGGCTCTGCCCCTGGATCCCGCTGGGGGACTTCTGTCCCCCAGACCCCGTGGTTTGTCCCCCTTAGCAAATTCCTGGCTACGCCCCTGGTCATGACAGTAATAATAATTAACTGTTGTTGTCGTTATCAGTAAAGTTGTAATACAAAACATTAGCACATGACAATGACACACAACTGTACTGTGAGTCAATGTAGGTCGTTGACTGTGTGTGTAGGTGAGTGAAGTAGACGTCCACGGTGAAGTGCTGCGCTCGTTCGTCGACGTCAAGCAGCCTTGGTACTTGTCGTTAGACAGTGAAGGTCACGTGTTGGTCGTTGACTGTAACAATAGTCGCATTCTACTGCTGAACAGTCAACTACAACTACAACGCGTCCTCATCGACACAAACTCTCAAGTCAAGCCGTGGCTGCCAACACGATTATGTTACAACGAACTCACATCACAACTCTACGTTCTACACGGCGCTGAGTGGTGCTCGCCGTGGTCTAACATCATCTCGCTGTTTGTTCTACGCTAACTAACAGACTGATGAGTGTTTGAGTGCAACTAGCCATGTCTCTCTACACTATGGTCACTCTTGCTCGCCCACCTACCCACTCCGCTTTGAAAATCACAAATCGCTCCTTTAGGTATGCTGCACCTTCTCTATGGAATGAACTCCCCACTGATCTCCGCGAGCCTCGTCAGACACAGTCTCCTGCACTTTCACCTATCACACATGGTAGTTCATCATCTTCACCATCTTCACTATCACCACTTGCATCTTCTCTTACTCGCTTAGTATTTCTTTCTGAACTCAAGACTTGGCTCTTCAGCAAATCCTTTCGCCTCTGTTCCAAGCAGCGCTACATAATTTCAACACATCTCAGTCATCAGTCATCGTTCACTCAACTTCTCAACTGCACCAACTTGTCAACTTTACCACTCATATACACTGTTGTCGTCATAGCAACTGTTGCCATTAGCTACCAGTGTTTACAATGTATATTTCTGACATTTTATACTTTATCGTTACGTCAATCTATTTTGAGTCGTTTGTATTTCAGCTGGCTGAGCTAATAGAATAGCTGGTCAAAAGCTGTTTGTCTCTCTGTCTTTCTCTGTGTGTCTGTGTGTTAACCACGATGGCACAAATCTATAACATTTTAACGCAGGACATGAATCCCGGGATTTCAAAAATTACAAAAACGTGTCTGTGTGTGTGTATTTGTGTGTTGACCAGGTGTTACCAGGGTTTCCACGCTCCTGGGAAGTCCTGGATTTTTTTGGGTACAATTTCCAGGTCATGGAAAGTCCTGGAAAATGGGTTTGGTCCTGGAAAGTCCTGGAAATTTGAGTGCAAGGTCCTGGAAAGTCCTGGAATTTTCTAGGCTATAATAATGATGTGGGAGGCGGACAAAATGACGCAGGTGCAGATGCAGAAATTTGCGTGTACTGTTCGCACATCTCTACCGATTGTTCCGTTAAGCGAATACTCGTTACCGCACATCTCTACTGCATAATACATCCGGGTATTCTGTTGTTCAGTACTGCGTGAAGTTTGCTGTTATAATACATTTAATAGACCAGTCTGGCATACGACAGGGTCCTGGAAAAATGCTTCTGGGGTCCTGGAAATTTTTTTAACCAAGACAGTGGGAACCCTGTGTTACAAATCATAGCCGCTACACGCAGAGACTTGAAGTTGTAATGCAGTCATTCTCTCGGGACAATGTCGTGAGTTGCACTCTCAGTCACACACTGCTACTGAAATTTTCAGCAAGTTATTCACACTGTTGTGACTCCATCAGTATAATAAAGTATATAACATTGCAACAATTAAGTTCATCAACTCAGCGACGGTGGATAAAATAAGAACTGCGTATTATATCCGCAGACCTGAGTTGATGAAATTAATTTTTGCTGTTTTATGTGTGTCACTGACGATGAGTTTACATTTTTTACACGCTGTTATAAAACGGGTGTAATTTATTTTTAATTTTATTTCTCCCCTGGGGGGTGCACCTATACCCACTGCACCCCCGGCTACGCCTATGAACCATTGGCCTACGTGCTGACACTTAGGCTATTCGAGTTTTCACCCTACATGTAGAGCATACATCGTGCGTCAGCGAGAATACTCGCTCTGTCGCCGCCTCTGTTCCAAGCAGCGCTACATAATTTCAACATGTTGCTATACGTATTGTGTTGAATGATGAAGTGTGTAAATTACTGCGTCATATTCTGTGATCGGTTCGAGTCATTTCATAATGTCATCGTGTTCACATCGGATGACCGTCTCCGATAACACTGGCGGCAAAATATGCACAAAAATTGACTACTACTTTTGACTTGTGCATTTAGTGGACATTCACGTGGGACAAAATCCGGACAGGCGGCCGTGACATCCCCTCAAAATACGGGACTGTCCCGGAAAATCCGTACAAATGGTCACCTTTACTGTGAGATAGTGGATATGAGGCTGGTGTATCGCGCGATGTGCCTGTTTACTGCACACCTTTCACTGCCGCTTATTGTTGTTTCACTGTGAGACGGTGGATATGAGGCTGGTGTATCACGTGCTGTGCCTGTTTACTCCACACCTTTCACTGCCGCTTATTGTTGTTTTACTGTGAGACGGTGGATATGAGGCTGGTGTATCGCGCGATGTGCCTGTTTACTCCACACCTTTCACTGCTGCTTATTGTTGTTTC
>Ga0049105_1001363_pt1 | contig 10700 bp, 6 predicted proteins | sample WorMetvaBAHAMAS1_FD_61260 | JGI IMG/M metagenome (GOLD analysis project Ga0049105, IMG submission 61260) | Worm MetaG Olavius vacuus BAHAMAS.1 | ecosystem: Host-associated > Annelida > Digestive system > Unclassified | place: Germany: Marburg | collected 2013-04-09 | reverse complement strand
TCATGCTATCGTATGACTCTCTAAATCTTATAATCAGTGGGTTCACCAATCACATCTGGGCTGTTGGGGTTAAAAACTTTATCGATAAGGCTAGCGCCATGTGTGGCTTGTACTAGCTGTGTTAGGCCGTAGTCACAACTTAGAAAACTAGTATACATCTGATCAAAATCTCCTAATACTATACAACTGCATCAGAATACTGACTAGTGACAACCTCCAATCCACACATAATTAATGAACTCAGACGTTTTGTACGAGTGATTTGGAGAATGATAACATACTGCAGCAACATAGAGGGTATTACGGTATTGAGTGACATTGAAGCCATTTTTGGATTGTCATGCATATTGATTTTTCTTTTTGTTATTTTTTAATATTATTTGCTAATTTTGATGTTTTAATTTCGTGCGATAAAGTCAGCTGGCTACTTTTCAACTATATACTGAGCGCATTATATATATACTGTGCAGAGCCGGCGCAGACCACCCCAGAACCGCCCGACCAGGGGGCCTCACGGTGGGGAAAAGGCCCCATATGGTAGTACTAAAATGCCAAATATAGGTGTAATACGGCCATAAAGAAGCGAAAGGGCCCAATGCAGGTAAAGAGTCCATAAAGGTGAAGGGGCCCACAGAGGTGAACATTCAGCATGGTGGCTGTGATTTTTTTTTCGCTCGCTCCGCTTGCGAACTTATCACCACCGTTAATGTAGTACACCAGTGCTTGTCCAGATCCAGTTAGCAATTCTATGCTTTTAGGGTTGAAAAGGGTGGACAGACAGAAAGCGGGGAAGGCATAGAGGTGGGAATGTTCTGGGTGGGCCTCACCGAGGTCTTGGGGGAGGGACTCACTCAGGCTTGCACCGGCTCTAAATGCAGAGAGGCACACTAGTCGTTAACTTTGGGATATCTTGAATAAATGCGAGCACGTACCCATGTGTTAAGTACCGATACTGATACTTAATTTAAAAACTCAAGCAACGAACGTGCATGAATGTGTGACGAACTGACAACACAATGACAGTTACGTACAAAAATACAAACTAAAGACATTCCAATTAATAAAAGAACTATGCCAGTAGCGCTATATACATGCACAGCACTTAAAGGCGCCAGACAGACCGACACTGTACAGTACAGTAGGCCCACTTATCGGTTAGTTGATGAAAGAATGCGCTGCTGCTGCTGGTGATGGTGCTGTTGTTGCTATGTGCACCAGCTGCTGGGTTCCACGCTCGTTCATTTATTTCGCTAGCGCCGGTGCCTGTGGTTTTCAGCCACCAGTTGAGTGCGTCATCGCATGACTGCAATCCGCCTTCACATTTTGTTAACGGGCACGTGTCGACTACGTGCTTTATAGATGATGCTGCCGGCATTCGCGGAGAGCTGAGTTAGCAGGGTTCCAGTTGTGCAGTTTTTTTCTGCATTCGCGTTGACCGCCACTGAAAGGTTGCCACCTGGCTCCAAGCGAATGAGGACCGCAAACAATTGTTTCATCTACAGTGATGGTCAGCGCTTGTCATCCTTCCCCTCCCCGCAAGACAATCCCGCAGTTAATCTACCGCTTTCTACGTGACAGGCAGTTTCTTTTGACGACTAATTCTCGCTGGTCGTCGAAACGTCGCCTCTCTTAGGCGTAGCACGTATGAAAACAGCTTTTAGGCTTTCAGCTGAAAATTGTGATTAATGTGCGTCACTTAGTTATATTGTCCGGAACTACTTAATTTTATTTCTTCATTCTTTTAGTATTTACTACCGGCGTGGTGGCGGTGACCAGCGGCAGATTGCTGCTGATGATGATGCTACTGGTGGGATTGGCATGGTCGCTAGGCGCTGCACATCATAATAAGATTGGTGTCGTGGGAAGGTTCATCAATAAACCTTGAACAGTGAAAAAGCAGGTTAGTTTCTGCAAGACATGAGCACTAGTGTCTAAGTGTCGAGATCCAGAATCCAGATCCAATTTAAACTTGTTATACTGCACAGCATCACCGAATATCGTTTTATGGGACAGTGGCGGCTTGGCTTAGCGGTAACGGCGTTGCGCACATCGTCGAAGTGAACCTACGTCGGGCCCGGTTAGTACTGGGATGGGTGACCGTGTCCGGGTTCAATTCCCGGTGCGGGATATTTATCTCGGTATGTGACCAGCCACCCAGGTCAACTCAGCCTGGCCATCCCTTCATGGGTAGGCGCAATGAGTACCAGCCAAAGGGAGTTGACGCCTTTGCGGCTGGAGAGTATTAAAGGCAGGTATGGTTCGTGTCTGGGTGCCAGGTGAAACTGTGCGATCCCCTTGTTACACACGGGTCATATCTGAGCGCTTTAGAGATAAAGGGCTTATAATAAAGCGCTATATAAATTCATCTGTTTACTTACTTTGCTTTAAAATGAGATAATGCGAAACATTTTAAAAGCAACTTTGTTAGCGCGCGTCTACAAGCCATTCTGTCTGTCACATTCGTGATCCACGCCTAAACGGTTCAAGATATCGAAATACATTTCACACCATAAGATATATCATATAGCGATATTTCTAGTTTCTTGACATCAAATTTCGTAATCTTGAACTTAGGAGATCACCCCGAACAAGTGCGTTAAAACAGGCATCCCCTTCTATCGACTGCAAAAATTTGATCAATAATCTGCAATAACTTGGAAACGGTGCGAGTTAGGAGGTAAGTTAGTATTATTGACTAATAGGAAGTTGCATACAGACTTTCGATTGTTACCAAAATTGGTGACCTTGAATAACCTTGAACGGCCGAATGGCCGTTACTTTGCGTTATTACGGTGAATGCGTTAGCTTTCAAGCACAACTACGTAAAGTTGTTGAAGGCCACCCATACTGTCTTCAACAAAATGTAACCCACGGAATCTACATTTACATTCGATTGGTATCAAAATTAGTGATCTTCAGATATTTGAATGACCTTGAACAGCATATTAACCGCCGACACGCGCTATCTCTGCGGTAGCTGAGCTTCTCGTTATCTTTGAAAAGTGTAACTTTTGTTACATGGATGCAAGGTTTGTAACAGTTGCCGCCAGTAGTACGTCTTTAGACGCCTCAGTTTCAGCGCATTGCGGTGCAGTGCACCCTAACTCCCGGTATTAACTCACATCTGCCACACGGCACTTAACAAACGTGGCGAACGACCTGCGTGGCAATTCCCGTCGGTCTGACGGACTCGGATGTCACAGTATATCACTGATACTGATAGTCGTTTATTAAATTTGTTGTAATACCAACATCACACAGCTGGCGGCTTGGTCGTCATTGTTCAAGATGCCACGCACTGAATTAAGTTTCACCGTAAAGCGTAAAGTTTGAACTCAGGCTGCAGCACTAAATGAGAAGGGTGCATTTTCTTGACTGATTTATCAGCTGACTAATGGCGGCATACACTTTGTCGGGTGTTGATGCCGGAACATCGTGTCGTAAATTCAGCAGCAGTATTTGCCATTTATATCAGTGCGTGGCGCCTGTACGGCTGCCAGCTTTATTCTTGCGCGTCTACTGACCCGAAGGTATTAATTTGCCACGTAATTGCGACTGCGATGGTGCAGGATTCGGCACATTGTGGACGCACGGCGACGCTGGATGCAGTTACAGCAGCTGTTCGCGCATCTCACTATATTGACTCTCAATATTGACTAATGATCAGTGTTAGCAGCAGGATCATCATGTAAAGACCAATTCCTCGACCAAGACCAAAACAACAAGACCAGAAAGAAGACTAAGACCACAATTTGTCAGATTACAAAAGAGAGTGAAGCCATTGCTGTGTATCTGTGACGATTCGACATGACTGCTGTTATAGCTATAGACCCTTTCTGTCCGTTTGTCTGCCGTCCGTCTGTCCGTCACGTTCCGGTATTTTGCCCAGACGAATGAAGATGCGGTTTTCAGCATCACGTAGAACAATCCTAGTTTCTGGAGAGATGAAGTTTATCCGGATATTCGAAGGGGAGCAGCCACAGCGAGGGCGTTAAAGTGAGGCACTCCCATGTCGATAGCGAAAATCTGACCAATAGCCTAATCGGCCATGACTTGGAAACGGTGCAAGATAGGAAGTAAGTTAGTATTAATCAGTCACTAATAGGAAGTTGTATATGCCTATGAGCTTTCGATTGGTACCAAAATCGGTGACCTTGAATGACCTTGAATGACCTTGAACGGCGTAATGGCGTGTAGTTTGCGTTATTTCGTCGAATTCGGTAGCTTTTTGGGCCCATTCGGTAAAAGTGGTTGAAGATACACCGTTAAATGTAGCCCGAAGAATCTAGTTTTCAGCGGTATATCACTTATGGCGATATTCGCAGGGAATCACCCCCAGCTAGGGCGTTAAAGTGAAGCGACCCTCTGTTTCTATTTGACATATGATGCGGACAAAATTAATATTTGCTGTTCTAGTTCTGCGAGTTTGCTGCTGTCGTCCTTAAAACGAGTTGTAAACTGTTAAGTTTTTCACATTAATAATGACGATGATGATGAATAGTGGTAGAGTAGGTCTATCCGTCGTGAGTTATCTAATGGTAGCCACCGGACGAAGGCTTAATGCGTCTGACCGGAACAATGCTGCACCGCAGGTCAAATTGCCCATTAGCGGGAAAATCCATGGCCGAGTAATGTGCTGCGTCACGATTAGCTCGAGACTGCAGCTGCCACTTCCGCAGTTACGAGAAAGTAAAGCACCGCTGTCCACTATCTCACAATTTATGTAAGAAATCATCATCACTGCATACTTTCCGCCGTCAATTAAAAACTCATCTTCTTCAACTTTCATACCCTCACCTGATTTTTTGACCGTTTGACTGGCATCGTTATAGTGGTCCTTGTAATAATGTTCGTTATTTAGGCCACTCTAAATATCTATGTTTACTTACTTACTTACTTACTTACTAAGAAGCAGTACGCTGTGACAAGTCTTGACTTCTTTACTATTAGATGTACTCATGCTATGTAACCGTCAGCAAACGTTTTTATTTAATTAAAAACACTTATGCCACTTATGCACAGACTTTCCTGTTGTTTCTTTTATTTCTTCTGTTTACTGTTCTTTAAGTTGTATGGTAGATATTACAAAAAACATTTCGGTCTTTTTTCTAGACACACTGTAGTATGCAAATATGCATAGGCGTACTTGGTTGATTTTCTCGCTTCATTTCAGTGTGTGTTCCTAACTTGCTGCATTTGTACTTGATTAAAGTTTATTTCAAGTTATACATGTATAAGTAAATCAGTCAGTTACAATTCACTTATACTGTATGTGGTTAATTTCACTAAAAATAAAATAACGGTTTTGAAATTTAAAAAATATGAAAATTTCAAAGTTTGAAAGTTCATTGTGCATCTCTAGTGACAACTGTTCTTAAGAGAGTTATCAAGTTGCAGATGGAAAACTAGTTATAGCTGACAAATAAATGACTGCAAAAAGATCTGAACAACACTACCGATGAGCTGCTGTTGAACTGCTGGCAGAGGACATCTACATCTGTGTGATCTGCGACATCGATTGATGAACCCGGCCTAGTTTGTGAAAACCAGCTCGGCCCGTTACGACCAGGATATCCAATAAATGGACCGGTCGGGCCTATAAAGTATGACCCGGCCCGACTTGAAATGAAATATTAAGACATACGGCTGAGCAAAGATGAGAAATGCAAGTAGCACTGTCTGTCTGTCTGTCGGTCTCTCTCTCTCTCTCTCTCTCTCTCTGTGTGTGTGTTTCGTGAACTCTTGCGCAGTGCGCAGACTGACGACGTCATATCAAACACTGCTGCAGGCAGGACTTATACGCGGCCGTTTTACGACAGGTGCATAGATTTTGATTGGCCTTGTACTTGAGACTCAAGTATACGTACTGGCTAGAACGGCTGCTGTCCAGACAAAACGGCTACAGTTAGTGTGCAAAATACTGCGGATCGCTTAAATCAACTACATGTTGGTTTGACACCGTGACCATATGACGAAGACGAGGCACAGCTTTTGCAGGTTTTCGATACGTTTTCAAGAACGCCGTCCTTCGGCGGAAACGTAGCAGCTGTTCTGCGTCCCGGTGACAAATATCCGAGGTTTTCTACGGCTACCGTCTGCGTCAACTGGACATATTGGCTGCCATTAGTGAGCACATCAATTTCGGACAACGGTCCAACCGTATGGAAGTGTTCACTGTATCTTATCGGACAAAGACGAATAACATCCTTCCTCTCAGTAGCATTTGTGAATTTTTGTGTCGTTTTTCTTCCTTTAGTTATCGGACATCTTCAGCGATAGTGAATGTTGCTGGCCGGTGAACCGCTATATACGCAGAGGAGACGCAACGTTCAAGCTTCCTGCATCTCCTGTGCAAGAAGCTCAGCTACCGCAGAGATAGCGCGGGTCGGCGGTCCGTACGCCGTTCAAGGTCTTCAAGGTCATTGATTTTGGTACCAATCGAAAGCCCGTATGCGACTTCCTATTAGCGAATAATATTAACTTACTTATTGCCTTTATTAGTGGGGTTGCCTATAGTTAATGCATTCGTTCTCTGTAGGCTCTGCGAATATCGCCATAAGTCATACATTTCGTTAGACTACATTTTCAATTTGTTGTAGACAATCAACCACATTTACGTAATTGGCCCCAAAAGTACCAAATTCGGTTTAAAAACACAAACCAACGGTCATTATACGCCGTTCAAAGATCATTTAAGGTCACCAATTCTGGTACCAATCGAAAGTCCATATGCAACTTCCTATTAGTGATTAATACAAACTTACATCCTATCTCGCACCGTCAGTACATGAATTGCTATTCGGTGCCATGGAAATGTGACCAGATGACTAGATATGAGTGTACTTGAGGATGAACATGTATATGTAAAATAAAGTGTGAATAACAAATACACAAGTTAATTGTAAAATTAAGTTTATTAATAGTTATTAATCAAAAACACTGATGTAATAATGATTGTCGACATTCTGAAAAATGTATTTCAAAGAAGAAGGAGTAAAGTAATTATGTCAGTGTTCTGAGGATAGGGGCGGGCATTCTACGAGAATAATGTTTTACTGCGAGTTGAAATTGGCAGGATCGACGCGTTAGTTGGTCGTCGCTTGACAGTAATAGGTAAGAATGTGTCAGGCGTCGTGACCGACTCGAAGTCCGCTCCACGAGGGGAAATAATTTCATTACACCGGCAGTGTCGACGGTTAGTTAGAACGCGCGAAGCTTGTTGCCTGCACTGCAGATAACTACTGCAAAGAGAAACCGCGCGTCTCTCCGCATATACCGCAAACGTTAGCACAGAACATGTAAATGTAAGTGGGCTACACTGTCAACAGAAAAAAACTACGGTCACATTACAAGCATGTAGTTGTGCGTGTACGTTTTGTTAATTTTAAAATTAATTTATGTTACTTATTAACCATTTTCTATCTGATCTAGAACGGCAGACATTCGTTGTTATTGTTACACACTTCACTGATAGTAATGACAAACCGGTAGGCGACTACGCTGCGCTGCTAAATCTCATACGCCCTGTCATCGTACGCTATTTTTAGATATGGGCTGTTAGCAACGCCCGCCAGCCAGTAAGTAACTTTACGCTGTTCGTTGCAGCCAGAAAATTTTGACGTTCAATGTTGAGGGTTTTCTTCAGAATTGATACAGTTATGTTTTTTTTCGAGATAGTGCACCTGGAAAGGTTCTCATTAGCTGAAATGACCTTTATCATTATTGAAGGTCATCAACCATATCACGATTCGATCAGTCATATAAAATATATGACTTCTTGTAACTATTCTGCAGTATCGTATCTAAACATATAGCAAGATATTGGTCGATAATCTCGAACGTTTTATATTCCACCTGCATTTAACGCCTACTAGTGATTGTGAGTTGTGACCCCGTTAGAATTTCGTCACGATCTGGACAGCGTAAAGTAACCTATCTAAGACTTCAGGTAGGTAGGATTATTCAAGTTCACTAAACTTATCTAAGCATCTATGTGGTTCTTATTTTCTACGGGCTTCTGGTTGTGTCAAGCTTAACTGTCTTTATCTTCATCATTTGCCAATCTTACCTACTCTGAAGTGTTTCTTTTATTTCCGATAGCATGTTATATTTCACGTAGTTCATGTTACTCATTATCATGATGTCCTCCGATTAGAAGCCTGACATATTACACTTCATCTCCGCATCTGTTTTGATGACCCTATTTTTAACTCGTCAAATACAGGCGAATTGTGGCATAAAAATCTTTTAACGCGAAGTGCTATTTCAAGGTCAAGGGGTCAAGGCAAGCAACAGAATGTTCAAATTGGACGTCTATCCATGCGCAGTTGCGCATATTGATAAACGATCTCTAAGACGGATTTTCTGTCATAATGCTGAAACCGCTTTACATGTATGTCAAATTACTGCAGGAATAATGTAACAATTGTGAATATTAAATCAATCTATCAACACACACACAGACCTGCAACTGCCAATGGATTGATAACGGCGGTGACGATCGTGTCCGACAAGGCGAGGTTTGCGATAAAAATCCGTCCAGCGTCATTGCCGGTGGTCTCTGACTGGTGTCGCCGAGTATGAAGGTGCTTTATGATGACCGTTATGATGACGACCAGGTTGCCGAGAGTTCCCACGACAGCTGCCACACCGAGCACTCCAACATACGGCAGAGCAAGGACAGGATTCCGACTGTACAACGATTCACCTTGGTCAGCTGCCGCATCTGAACTGTTCGTTTCAGTCAACCCGCTGAATGGAAACTCCATGATATCTAACTTACCGCTTTTCAGCATTAAATATCAGTACACTACTCACAAGCCGCTGTCTAACTGATGAAGCACAAATTACATGCCTTGCAAGCTGCAGATTCGCAGCACAAGATGGCACGAAAATATGATAATAATTTATGACAACGGTTTCTAGATGCAGATGGACGACATCACATACATTGCTAAGTCACAGTTTTTCAGCGAAGTTATCGAACTAGAAACGTTGACACGAGTTTTATCTACATCGCGCTAGTAGCCGAGATGCGATGCGCGCGCATGAGCAGCGGCTGCAGCATGCTAGCGCTCACGTTTACAGTCATCGGCGTAAATATGAACGAGAGAATTTCAGAAAATCCGTACGTCACAGCACGTGTCGACTACAGCCGTGGTCACACATAAGTGCGATACGACTATGATATGAGCTTTCAGGAGTGACCTCACGGCATATATGACTGCTCTTTTTTGTTTTAGTGTTTGTTCATTTATTTTTTATTATTCTGAAGCCGTGTGGGTGGAGACTACGCTGGCGACTTGTCAGCTTGTGATCGCACGTTAAACGCCCTCAAATTGTATCGTATGGTATAACTTACTTCAGTGTTGTGTGTTGATAATGTTCTCGCTGGTGGAGAAGAATAAAGATGTAGTGTGTGTATGTAGGCTATGTGTGTGTATGTATGTGTCTGTCTTTTTTTCTGTACCACGGTTTGGTGAAATAAAATGAAATAAAATAAATTTTGTATTTTTTTACGATGCTACCATTATTTGGTGAATAAATACAGACGTATATATATAATATATTACGTTCGAGTAAAAATGAAACCTGCGAGAGGGGGACGAATGGTACATCCCCTGTCGCCTAGGCTTCTGCGCTTATGGTCAGCCTCGTGAGCAGGTTGCACGACTCCGTGCACCGCTACTCATTAACTACGTCTTAGTAACCATGGCGCAAGTCTCATACGATGCATGGTTTAGCGGTAATGTGTCTCACTGCGGCGCGCGAAATGCTAGGACCGAATCCCACCGCGAGCACTTTGTGTTTATCGTGAAAACCACTGCAATAATAGCTGCGATCCTTGCTGTGTTCGATAGTAGGCTAAATGCTGACCAAGTACTTTGGCTTAATCTGACGGTCGGTAGCCACTTAACACCATCTTTCTTCTTCTTCTTCTAACGTAGAAGATAGACGTGCTAAGTCCTTCCAATGATGTTTTCTCTCCTCTGCATTTTTCTTAAGCTCGCTGTATAATCTTTCACATTAGTCCATTCTCTAGCTGTATAAATTCAATATCCTTCTTAGCCGGGCTCGTGTTCTAGCACCGTTCTACATTCATTAAATGAACCGTGTGAACTCTTGCAATAAATTTGTCATAACAGAAGAAACTTTCGCACAGACCACAAGATTTGTTGCGTGGAAGCACATTCCCTCTGAGGCGCTGATGAGCTGTCAAAGGTTACCGTTAAACCCATCAAGCCAGGATAAACTCCGCGTCAGCCGGATAGCCGGCTCAGTCAACTAACCGACTAATGACGTCTTGGTGTAGGCCTACCACTGTGTCAACGGTACGGCACCGTCGTATCTCGCTGGGAGCGATGGCCGTTCGTCGAATGCTCCCAAGGCGAATGGCCCACGTTCAAGGTTGCCGCCATCTCCGTTTTTTTTCCACACGATGACACTTTTTGTTTCGCCCACTCAACGATCAACCTTGGACGACTGTGTATTCCGAGTCACCGCTTCACAGTCCGTCAGTACTCGTTCACTCTGCGTCCTCACTGATCACTTTAAGTCGAGAGCTGAAGAAATTCTTGTACAGTTGTAACAGAGTGTTTGACTAGCGACATATTCAGCATGCTATTATGTGGTGTTAGTGATTGTATAATTGTATTTAGTATAGTCCTGGCACCATAAAGTTTATAAAGTAGAACTGGCAC
>Ga0049105_1001361_pt1 | contig 10704 bp, 7 predicted proteins | sample WorMetvaBAHAMAS1_FD_61260 | JGI IMG/M metagenome (GOLD analysis project Ga0049105, IMG submission 61260) | Worm MetaG Olavius vacuus BAHAMAS.1 | ecosystem: Host-associated > Annelida > Digestive system > Unclassified | place: Germany: Marburg | collected 2013-04-09 | reverse complement strand
GTAGTAAAGGAAAAGGTCTATGGAGGAAAGGATTTGCTGAAGAGCCAGGTCTTGAGTTCAGAATGAAACACTGAGCGAGTAAGAGAAGATGCAAGTGGTGATAGTGAAGATGGTGAAGGATGACTTTCTGGCAGTTTTACATGGAATTCTATAAATGCACTTTGCTATGTCTTCTTTAGTTACTTGTCCTTCAAATGAACCAAAAGCTTTCTGATAGTTGCATGTAATAACTGCCGTAAAGTCTACGCTAATATATCCTTGTGCGCCTGTGTTTGTCGTTGATCGTGAAAAGCACTGCAGTGAAGTTTCGTTGATTTGATGTTTCAGATGTCAACGAATGTGATGATAATACCGACCAGTGTGATGCTTTGTCGACAACATGTATCAATGATCCGGGAACATACCATTGTGTTTGTTTACCTGGCTTCTATGGACCTGCCGGCAGCATGTCTTGCATTGGTAACTACACAGAAGTGTTGTGGTGTTTTATATTTTGCTACACTGAGGCAAACAGAAAGATTGATAGGATGTCTCACGATGCACTGCTTACATTTGTAGAGAGACAGTTTGGTTATCTTTATGTTGCTTGCTCCACTACATTTATCTTTTCTTTGTATGCAGTGTAGGGCCTCTGGGCTTAGCAGAATATTTTTTAGGTTTTTATGTAAAACTGTCGTCCATGACATGGACACACAGCTAACAGTTACCACTGCATGAAATTTGCTATTGTTGTGACATTGTCTTGTGTTAGATATTGACGAGTGTACAACAGATGGAACGAACACTTGTGACCAGATATGTAACAATCATGTGGGAACGTTCAGCTGTAGTTGCCACAGTGGATATGAGCTTCACAATGACACTGAATGTGTTGAACAAGGTGAGTTCTGATAGTGTTGAATGCATTAGTTACTCATCTTCATTGTATTATGCATAGGTAAACGTAGTCTGTGTACAGTTATTTTATGTTGCACCATCTTGCATTATGTATTCTGCAGATTATATACATTATGTCTCACAAAAAAGTAGGCCAGAATGTTTTTGTCATGTCTTCTATAAAACTTAGTCGATTTTTTTCTGAATAAATTTGACACAGAGTAATGCTAACATTTTCCATCTCGTCTAAATAATGTCTTTACAATACCTTGTGAAACTTGAAAGTCATGTTTTTCTGAAAATTTGCAGGGCTGAAAATCGTAAGAAAAGTCAACTAATTTTATTTGTTTGCAGTAATGGTTGCTATAAGATGAGCCACAATAAACATTTTATGGCTACTGCAGACAATAAAGATTGTAAACATTATGCTGGAGCTGAAGCAGAGCATGGTCGACTGTCATCGATCAGTGGCAGCGAAGGCTGAGGGTGTGCATTCACACCAACGGACAACACTTTGGACAGCTGCTTAATTGAAATTTTGCTTTTTCTTGCTTGCAGATCTCAGTTTTTGGTGTCTGTCAGTTTTTGTATGTTTAGGCAAACATTCCATTTTGAATTTAAAGAATGTGTTCATTGCATTCTATTGGCATTTATGTAAGACACAAATTTTGTTGCACAAGGTAGTGTAGAGACACTATTTGGGTCAGGTGGAAAACATTTAAACTACATGTATTTCGTAGCAGATTTATTTAGAACACTACACAGAAAATTTTGTCAGAATCAACCTAGTTTTAGGAAGATACAACAAAAAATTTTGGCTTACTTTTTTATCAGCATGCAGTTTGGAATTATCACGAACACGACTTTTCAAGTTTTACAAGATAGTATAGAGACACTATTTAGGTGAGGTGGAAAACATCTACATTACTTTTTGGCAGATTTATTCAGGACACTGTGTCGCAAGTTTTATCAGAATCAGCCAGTTTTTTTATGGGAAGATATGACAATATCGTTTTGGCTTACTTCTTTCTGGGACAAAGTGTATATAGTTGATGACCCTGTTCTGAAACATGATCAGGTCGAGTCCCATGTTCTTTTTAACCAGTTCGAGCCCTAGGTCATGTTATATGAGTTATGCTTTGAAATTTAATACAGAGCTATTACATGCATCACATGATTTGCTTGTGCAGGTGATCTGTGCTCCAGCTTAAATTGTGAGCATTTCTGCGCAGATGATTCTGCAGGTTTATGTGGTTGTCGATCAGGGTACACTGTCGTTGACAGTCAATGCATTGGTACTGTTACTTCTGTTTTATACCTTATTGCAGTGTTGTTTATTAGCCATTACCTAACGAGGCTGCATTACATACTGCACTGTATCCCTGTCAGTCCATCTCTGTCTGTCTTGTACCTACGTCTAACAGAAAGTTGCAACAATATCATGATCAGTGAAACTGTACCTTGTGCAACAAGCTAGTCAGCTGAGGTCAGCAGGTTAAAGGTCACCAAACCATGTAAAGTTCAGGCATGAAGTGTGCCTTCAGTGAAGAATGGATTGTTGTATGATATCTAAGGTGCCAAAAATATCCGGAAAATGGGCATGTGGCTGTGCTGACTGACAGATGAATGGATTCAGAATTGTTGCAGCTTATGCTGCATTTGCTTAACATCGCGTGGTAAAAACTTCAGTTGATGTACGTTTTAGTGGTGAGAAGAGCAAAAATGCTGAAAGATGATCTTGTGCCTTCAGTGCATAGTCAGTGACAAGTGCTGCATGTCAAAATGATTGTAAAATAAGAAAACATTGTGTAACATCACACGTACTAACTGTCCATCTGTGAAGTATGTGTGATGTGCATTTGTCGCATCTTAATAAAGATTACTTACTTACTTACTTACTTACTTATAATCATCGTCATCATCATCGTCATTTCATTTGAATCAGGCAACGTGCAAACAGGAGACATACAAACAGACAGTATAAGTAAAAGAAAGAAAAAATGTTCGATGTTTAGCATGCTGCTTATAAAAATGCTAACAGTTTTGGAACTTTCTAAATGATAGGGCATCATGTAATTAATTAGAATACTTTCCTCAACAGATTGTTAATATACTAAGAAGCAACTGTATGTTAAGAATATTCTCTTATATAGCTGCACAGCAAATAAAATATTGTATTGTCATTAGTCCACAATAAAAATGAATAGAATAGAATCCTCTATAAATAAAGGCAATAAGTTTAGTATTACATTGACAGTGTGTTTACTGAGTTTGCGGTGTTGCACTGTGTGTGAATACCAGTTGAACTAATTACGGTGGCAGTAGGACTGATATTGTCAAAACTGGCGCTAGTAAGATAGTATTTGTTTCCTTGCAGATGTCGATGAGTGTTTGGGACCCACTGATTGTTCAGTGGATTCAACATGTACAAATACTAATGGTTCTTACACATGTGAATGTCACACTGGATTCACACTGCTCGCTGATCGTCGGACATGTCAAGGTATGGTGTAATGTTTTTAGTCTGCTGGCAGCTGACAGTTTTTAGACTGCTTGACAACAGATGAAAGATATCTTATTTACCAGACCTCTAATCTCAAAAGCAGCCACTTACCTCCACCAGAGGTTCATTCATAAACCAAGCTTGATTTTTTCACTGAGACATCTTGGCCACACCTCTTAAATTTTACAGGAGGGCAAAAATTGCGAAATTTGGCCTCTATTTTCGATCCCACTTACCTTTGAGCCACCTTCGTTTCAAAACAGAGCAAAATATCTTGAAGTTTTTCAATGATGATTGGCCCTGTCCTCCCCAAATTTTTTGCAGTTCAGTCCACGTTGCTTTGAGCTAACATGGATCAGTAATGGTCCCCTCCCCCTGGAAAATAGACGGGGAAAATTTGCAGTATTGTCAGTAATTCAGGCGTGCATTGTGTGATTGTGTTGAAATTTGACATTCTGTTGCAGTGTGCTTTCCAGAGCCCACACAATTGTTGAAATCCACTTCCGGTCGAATCCAAGATGGACATATTTAAATTGCAATAACTCTGCTGTTCAATTTTGCTAAAATTTGATACAGAGTTTGATCACATGACAGCCAATACACTACAAACATTTGAGCTCAGAGGTCAAGGTCAAGGTCTCAGAGTGACATAATGTATCAGCAGTAAAAACGTTGCAAGTCAGGAAAGGATAGGTTGACCCGACTTTGAACTTTGTGAAAATTATCCCAGTGCTGAGTGCAGCAAGTGATACATGTTCAAGGTAATTAGGTAAAATTGACTGGAAATAGAAATGTGACAGATTCTCAATCTTCAATCTTTAAAGTGAAAAAAAGCACCTGAAACATCTGGTCACTAAGTTATTGCTGTCTTTTGGAAAATCACTGAATCTAATGGCGATGTCAAAACTCGGAAATAGCAGTTTACTGCATGCACACTAAAAATGTGGCAAAAAAATCCTAGTAAACTGCCCACTGATTGCCAAAATGTCTCTACATTACAGAAAATTTTGGTCGTCAGATTCAACGGCGGTGTCAGAATTTTTACTGTAGTGGCTGGTTAAATACCAAGTTAGTGCAAATCATCATCATAATAAAAAAATATCTTTTTAACGTGGTCTGAGTAATGTAAATTACATGTATTACTAGGTTCATCGAACCCGTGAATGTCACTCATCCCACTACTGACCAGCAATAGTAAGAGGAAGTACGTTGGTCGAGAGCAGTGGTCACCATTGAGCCGAACCACCACTTTGTTGTTGTCGTTTTGTGAACTAAAAACACGAAATTGCAGTTGGTGGATATCATGCCACATGGATTTTTATGAAAACTGAGAAGTAAGGTTGTGTGAACGGTTGTGTGATATACGGCAGTGAGACACGACGAGGCAAACGAAGAAACATGGAACAGTGAGGTAAACTTAGATTGAACTGAAGTGACAATTGTTATGTGGATCTGCTGGTTTACTAAGCAAATGTCATGTGTTAGTAGCTTGCTGTCATTGTGTTATTCTTTGAGCAAACAGTGTGATGATAATGCTCGTGACGAAACAACTTACCATTTGTCAGTGTTGGTCAAATTTTATGTGAAAATTGCATACTATCTTGTTGTTGTTCTGTCAGAGTGTCCTGATGGACGGTGGGGACTGAACTGCGAGAATATCTGTCGCTGTCAACACCATGAGTGTGATCACGTCATCGGCTGCACATCATGTACTGAATATCCAGGGTGGACAGGAGCTAACTGTGATGAAGACATTGATGAATGTCTGAACACAATATACTGTAGTGATCACTCTACCTGTGAAAATATCAATGGATCAGCGATTTGTCACTGTCATAGTTGGTACAGCATGGTGAACAACCAGTGTGAATGTAAGTATTGAAATACATTTTTACAACGTTGCTTGTGGAAAACCAAATGTTACACATTTAGCAGTCTGCTTTTCTGTAGTCTTAATCTCCTTATTTTGTTGTGTATTTCTAATGTTACTGTATATTCCCAGTTTGCTGAATAGGTTTCCCATGGCAAATGTAACTAAAAATTTCATATTGAGATAAGATGACCCAGTTCATGGGAACAAGGTCACGAAATGTGCCTTGAACTAATACATTGATGGACGATAGACATGTTGCCACCACATATAGTCCCACATTCCTAGAACTTGTGTTGCACAGTTGGTAGTTCAAAGTTCAAAGTAATGATGCCAACATAACATTGGTTTGTGCCATCAGGCATTGTATGGAAAGTTGCAGAAAGTTCTGATTTGGTACATGTTGATGATGGCATGCATAGAAGTTGATGCTATTTCAAGGTCAGATTGTCAGAGTTTAAGAGGTCATGCACTCTCACAAAACTCATCATCATCATCGTCATTATCGTTATTGTCATCCTATCATCATCATCATCATGACATAGTTGTCATCCTCGTCATCGTCATCCTCGTCATCGTCATCCTCGTCATCATCATCGTAACATCGACATCGTCATTGTCATCATCATCGTTGTCGTCATCCTTATCATCAGAGATGGACCGCCTCCTTGTGCACGTGACCACCGGGCTGTAGTCCTCTTGTGCTCTCACCTAGCCAGGAGGTGGGCAGCGCTTGAGCGTCACTCAGCTTGGTCGGTTGTAGATGCACAAGTAAAGGCATGTTCCAGAGAAACCCACAGTCCTAGCGGGGCATCTAAAATATACGGACACAAGGCCTTTCAAATAACACACATTCACACCACTGTTATCAACAGTGGTCGTGCTACATTACTCAGCACTGCACACACTGTGGGGTTGTGCTGTATAGCTAGCCTCAGCGCTGGGTGCGGCTACAATCCTGGCTGATGCCGCAGTCACCCCACCATCTCCGAAATGACCTGAAATATGTTGAGTGAGACATTAAACCATACTGTACCAATACTTTTATCCTGCAGATATGCCCAGACAGGTTCAATTTCCGCTGTGTCACCATCTGCACTTTTGGAGCCAGCTTGGTTCCTGATCACAATATTTGTAACTTTCTGCTGCAAACTGATCTGAAGTGCCCGTCGATAACATTTCATCTCAAAAGCCAAGATCTGCTTTTCTTCTAGTGTATGTTATAGTTACATCTATTAATCATGTATTAAAGTGTTTCATGTTAGACTGTGTATGTGTGTGGTAAGTGTTGGATGCCTGTCAGTACAAGGCAGATGGAACAAGTAACACACCTTGTCACAATGGTGCCGACTGTGTCGGTGGTGCACAGCCAGGAAGCTACACCTGTGATTGTGCAAGAGGGTTTACTGGACAGTTCTGTGAAGAAGGTCTGACAGCATCTGTCCGTACATTATTCACAAACGAAGTGCAAAATGCTTTCACTCATTAATGATAGTGCCCCGGTGTACAGTGTGAGTAAAAAAAGTCACCCTCAAAACTTCTTGCAATATTTTCATGTGTGGTGAACCTATGTAATTGAAAATTTTCTTGATTGTTACCCAATCATATTCTGTCATTTTTGTTTATTTATCTGAATATTTGTATAAATTGTATTACTTGTTACCAGTAAGACCCTCAAATTTTAAAATTTATGATGAAATTTACTGATTTTTTTTGTAAAAACATATTGCATTCAATGAGATTTAACAAAATATAACTGTTAGTATCCATAATTACGTGAATCAGCGCATTACATGTTTAAAATGTCCAGCATTGGCTGACATGTGCCTGTAGTCGCTTGTAGTAGTCTTGCACAGCGTTGTTTATGGCTTTCTCTGGTAAGGCAGACCTAATCAACTGAAGTGCATCTTTAAACTCGGTAGCTGTTTATGTCTTAGGTTTACAGCTTGTGCTGAAACTCCACAGCATTGCCCCCAAACCTCATAATTCAATGGATCAACGTTGGGTGAATTGGGGGCCACTCACCATTGGCAGTGAAGTCACAGCAATTTGACTTGGTGAAATTCAAACTTGTAAGGGTAAAAACAATAAGTACTTCTAGAACAATTAACACCATTTTGCTAAATATTAAGATAAATCAAGCAAAATTGGTACATATGTGTGAATATGAAATTTATAAATCGGCAGCAAATTGGCAAAATTTCACAGAAATATACTTAGCCTAAGTGAAATTTTAAATTTCAGGCGGGGGGAGCCTAAGTGAATTTTTTTTTAAATTTCAGGCGGGGGAGCTTCTTTTTTGACTCATACTGTAATGTTGTGTGATATTGCAGCATGGCAGATGCTGATGGCGTCTTTTATGTCATTTTGGGGGCACACTGAGTGCTATTCTCACTTGTATTTTTGCTAAACATTAATGCTATTTCTATTATACAACATAGATTTTCATGTTATTAGCTCCGTAGACAGCATGAATTGGCCTTTGCAGTCAATACAGTTTTCTAGTTTTTCGTTTATTTTAGGAGCAATGAATTTGAAGTCGTAAGTAACATATCCAAGCATGTGACAAAAGTCACTGGTTATTGCTTTTGTTGAAAGTACTGTGGTGTTATTTATATTAGTTTAGCGATTGTTCTTCTTTGAGTGTGTCAGTTTATTTTTACTGAAATCGCCAAAACCATTACTGTGAATGTCACTGCTGGCATGAGTCGATGCAGCATATTGCCTACTCTCAGTAATAGCAATATTAACATTAATCTCTGTTTTCCCATGTTTTCCCATTCCACTTCTTAGAAAATATGTGATTTGAAGTTAGTTAATGTAGTGCAGTGAACACAGCTGTCAAATACAGTGTGTTCCAAAAAAAGTGATGCCAAAATTCAAATCACTATAACCACGGCAAATCTTAATCAGAATTAAATATCCTCTTAGTGGCTTTAATTATCATCTTTCCCTCGTAAACATTGCAAATTTCAACAAAATCCACTGCACAGTTTCTGAACAACAGCTGTTTTGAAAATGGAACTCAAAAACAGAAGTTTAAAAGTCGCCTTAGCAGTTTGTACACAAAAACATCAGTTACAGTTTGTGCTCAAAATGGCCACCGTTTGCACGAACACGCGCGTAGTCGAACACGCCACACTGTCGAACTGCTCGGTCAATGATGTTCTGGTCGAAGCAACGCCACTCCTCGATGATACGCTGTTTCAAGTGGTCGACGTCACGTATCCTGCTATGGTAGACGTGTTGCTGCAGCACGCCCCACACCTCATAGTCCACGGGATTTAGGTCAGGGCTATTGGGCGGCCACAGCAACGGTGAGATGAAATCTGGTGTATTGCGAGACAAAAACTCCACGGTGTCACAAGCTCGGTGAGCTGTAGCATTGTCCTGTTGGAAAGTGAAGAAGTCTCCTGCTATGGAACGAATCGCCGGCAGGAGGTGCTGACCGAGCAAGACGTCACGGTAATAAGTGCCATTAATTTTTACATCAGGCTCAATGAACATCAGTTCGATAGTTCCAAGTATCGACACTGCGACCGAGACCATGACAGATTTTGAGAAAGTGGACCGAGTATGCAGGAGATGCTCGGCTGATACCTGCCTCTTCCGGCTTCCAAGTGAGGAATACACGCGATTGTTCTGAATCGGTATTTTCCACATTGGAAACTTCTGTTTTTGAGTTCCATTTTTAAAACAGCTGTTGCTCAGAAACTGTGTGGTGGATTTCGTTGAAATTTGCAATGTTTACATCAGAAAGATGATAATTAAAGTTGTTAAGAGGATATTTAATTCTCATAAGATATGCCGTAGTTATAGTGATTTGAATTTTGGCGTCACTTTTTTAGAACACAGTGTAGAATGTTTCACTTATCAGTAGTTCTGTTGTCAAACATGTTTTCAGACATCAAATTTACAGGACTTGGGTGATTTTTGTAAAACCGAACTTCACTTATCGTGCATGCACTGTGCTGCAGCTGTGTACTATGAATACAACGTGTTGTTTGTGTAGCCATTGACTTCTGCGTGGATCATGACTGCGTCAACAGTGCACAGTGTGTGAAATCAAGAACTGGGTACAGATGCGAATGCCCTGCAAATTACTATGGAGCTAAATGTCAATGGCGTATGTATGCTGTGTATGTTAAAACTGTAGGCATTATTTGTGATGCATTGTGGTAGTCTTTGCTGTCTGAGCGTCTGTGCATCTATCTGTACGACTGTCTGTCAGTTCGTCACACTTGTGAATTGTGCCTAAATGGTTCTTGAAATATGCTTTGCACCATACGATAGACTGCTGTTTATGTTTCTTGAAGCCATATTTTGCAATCCTGAATTTAGGGGTTCACTGCCATGTCTTGGAAACGGTGCAGGATATGAGACAAGTTACTATTATTTACCATGGAAGTCACATATGGGCTTTCCTTTGGTACTGAAATGGATAATCTTGGATAACGTGAACGGCGTATTGTGTTATTTCTTTGAATTCCACAGCTTTGGGGCAAATCAAGTCACTGTGGTTGAAGTTAAACCCAAAATTTTTGCAACAAAATGTAGGCCAAAGTACTCTCCAGTAGTGTATAATTTGTGGCAATATTCTCATAGATAACTGAGAAAGAATGTGTTAACGAGAGGTACCGCCACTTGACAGCGAAAATTTGACTCATGCAACAAGGTGCAAGTGACTCGGCAATAACTGGGCTCTTGTGCCGAAGATTGGCATTTTGACCTTCTGATCTTGTACTGGTTAATAATGTTGGTAATTCAATTTAATGTATTTCATTATTTCTATCATTGCATCTTTTGACAGCCCGAGTGTCGACTCATTGCAGTGTACCCATAATGACATGTACACGGAATTATTTACTTTATCCTCCTATTGCTGTAGAGATAAATCAGAGGTCTAATTACTGTCATTAATTATTAACTGTTACAAAGCTGCTTTTGATGTTGTATTAATTTATTACTGTTACTGACTATCCTGCTGGTTACGTTCGTGTTTACAAAAGATTAATATCTATTGTATGTGACTGCTGTCTGATGTATGTGACAATCTGTTCGTGGAATGTGTTGCAGTTTCAGCTGTTAACAATGCACCAGGTAAATACAGCTGTTTCATTCATTTGTGATTCTGTTGCTAGTCTGTAGATGTTCTGATATTGGCAGGGGTATAACTGCACATCGCATAGATGGAGAATTTGTTACCTCAGCAAAAAAATTTGTGAATTTTAACGAATTTTCCGAAATTAAACAAATTCATAAAAATTCGTACAAAAATTCGTTAAATGCCAGTGAGCGTGGCCTTCCAGTGGAATAGTTTACTTATTTAAATGAGTTCACGGTTTCATGTTAATAAAAATATAAAACAAACTTACAAAGGCGGTTTACACTTTACAGTGATCTGTTGTACGAATAAATGCATTATAAATGAACGTTACATTCCAGAACATCAAAA
>Ga0049105_1001360_pt1 | contig 10705 bp, 2 predicted proteins | sample WorMetvaBAHAMAS1_FD_61260 | JGI IMG/M metagenome (GOLD analysis project Ga0049105, IMG submission 61260) | Worm MetaG Olavius vacuus BAHAMAS.1 | ecosystem: Host-associated > Annelida > Digestive system > Unclassified | place: Germany: Marburg | collected 2013-04-09 | reverse complement strand
AAACCGCTTAAGCGTGCTGGTCTTCCTACTGACCGACTTGCTATTTGGTATTCCTCCGTCATCAGAACAGTTCTTGAATACTGCGCCGATGTCTGGCACCACGACTTGAGGAAATATCAGACAGAAGCGATTTAGGCGATCCAGAGGCGAGCTATTCGCATTATTTATCCAGTGACAATGTCTATGCCATACTGGGTGGCGCTGCAGTTTGCCGAGCTTCCGTCTCTTTCAGATAATCGCGGTACACATTGCCGTGATTTTTCCGCAAATTGCTTAACCCGTCTAATTGCATTCATCATCTGTTGCCACCCCCTCTTGACACTGAAATCACGTCTCGGCTTAGAAAAGCAACCACGTATCCTAGACCCCGTAACCGTACTAACTGCTACAAATCTTTCATTCATCACGCCGTCCTAAAATACCAATAGGCCTATATCACTTTATTTTTCATCACATTGCACTGCATTTCATTTCTTATCTTGTATTGCTTTGTTGTACAGCGTATTACTGTTTGTTTAGCTTTTTGATTTTTAGCCTTCTGGCTACAAGTTCAATAAAACTGAATCTGCATCTTAATCTGAAGGCTGTTTTTATAAACTGCATGTTTGTTTGTGGGCCTCAACCCAAATTTTTACTGGGCCCGGGCCTCAGGGCCCTTACAGGTCGACGTCCCTGGCCAAAGCGGGATTGCGGGATTGTGTCCGCAAAGATGACGTGGAATGGCACCGTGCGACTATAATCTTCGGAATATAGTTTCAGCGCTGATGGTTTTATTAGAAGCCATAATTTACGAGTTTGTCTTGTTCTGTCAGTTATCTGGTTTTCAAACAAAAGCAGTTCTTGCTAACTCCCGGACCCTACATGTCCGGGCGATAAGTGTAATGGGTTATAATTAATTCTTTTGACTTAACATCTCTACGTTTAATTTCAGTGACAGTTTTAGGTTAAAGACAACGGGCATCCCGTTTGCCTTCTACCGGCCTCAAAACAATTTTATGTGGGCACACCGTGACACGAGATTCATACTTATATATAACAGGCGCGGGTTAAAGAACCACTCTTGAGCTTCAGTGCTGGATCGACATATAGGCCTACTACAGTCTACAGCGGCGTTGTGATAAATGAGTAGGCCTATACTTCAGTGACATTTTACACTCTGTTTCGCCGACTGAAGTTGTTCACGTTATGAAATTACACGGCACGTGCCCCTCGGACCCTCCTCCACGTGCGTAGGCCACTGTCAATGATACCGGAGGTAATATGGTCTAATTAATAACGATGATGATGATGACGGTGGACCAATAAAATAGACCTATAGTTGCATGTCCAATTTCCAATTTACACAAAGTAAGCTAAAAGTACATGTATACTCCGCCTCGAAAGTTGATAAGTGCATGACATGACAGTGCAAAAATTCAAACATAAGCACTTTAATCAACTTCTTGGTCATTTATTTTTGCAATGTCACCTGTCAGCATTCAGAAGCGCACGTAGAAACTACGAACAAATGGCGACAAAAACAGTAATACGACAAGTGAGAGACAACTAATTTAGCCTACGCAATACCAAACAATAAAGATCATATTCATCTTTGAAGACTTAGGCCTACAGTTTAAAAGTGGATGTCCTTCTACGGCAAGCCGTTGATCAGTATCATACCTCCGCCGGAGAAGTGCATTTTCGGAAAATGTCCGTAGCTTTGACCTTTGTGCCCAATGCCCATGACCTTAAAATTGTCACCATTGTGAGGTGGACTGCGGTGTAGTGGCTGTGTTACAAGCTCAGCTAGTACCGCAGAGATAGCGCGGGTCACTGGGCGGGTCAACGGTCTTTACGCCGTTCAAGGTCACTGATTTTGGTACCAGTCGAAAGCCCGTATGCGACTTCCTATTAGTGAATAACTTACATCCTATCTCGCAACGTTTGCCAGAGATCGCACAGTATTGATCAAATTATCGCTTTTGACAGGGGTGTCTCTCTTGAGCGAATTCGTTATTAGAAACCACTGATAATATCGCCGTTAAGTCATATGGCCTATTCCTAAAAACTAGATTCTTCGGACTACATTTCTGTTGCAGACACTAGACAGTATGGGTCTATCTTCCGCCTTTACGTAAGTGGCCCCCAAAACTGCCGAATTCAGTAAAATAACGCAAAATAAGTTAATAACGGCCATTTACGCCGTTCACGGTCATTTAAGGTCACCGATTTCGGTACCAATTAAAGCCCATATATGACTTCCTATTAGTGATTAATACCAACTTGGGCCTACGTCCTGTCTCTCACCGTTTCAAAGTTACAGGTTTGGTCAAATTGCGTTTTTGACAGGAGGTATCTCTCTTTAACGCACTCGTTCCAGCTGAATCTCCAAACTCAGGACCACAAGTTTTGACTTCAAGAAACTAAAAATATCGCTCTATTGTACGGCGCGAAGAATATGTCGATATGTTGAACCGTTTAGGTGTGGTTCACGAGTATGACGGACGTGGGTCGTGGGACTACGGCGCTTTGTGACTCTTTGTAAAACAGCGCCGTATAGAAATAGTCTTACTTACTTACTTACGGACAGACGGACGGACAGACAGAGACAGAACCGGCGTTAGCGGTTCTAACGACCCGAACTAAAATACGTCCATGCATTCCAGAGACAGGTCAGAAAATGCCCCCAAAGTGCACATTTCTCCATCAAAAGGTAAAAGATCTGATCTTGCTGTAACCTTGATCTTTCACCTTTTGACTCAAAATGTAACCAGTTCATCTTCTGACAGGGGGTACTGTGCCTCTCTTTGATACACTCGTTCGGCTGAACCTCTAAACTCAAGGACCACGAGAAAAACCTCGAGAAACTAGAAACATCGCTATATGTCGTATGGCGCGAAGAGTACTTTGATATATGTTGTAAATTTGGTGAAATTAACACAAGCAGTTTATAAGATAATGTTTCATCAAATTTTTAGCACATGAACATGGACGCACACACGGACAGCCCGAAAACAGAATGCCTCCAGCACGGTTCTAACGGTGGCGGAGGCATAACAAAACTTATTTACCAACAAGCATTAGGCAAAGTCACGATTAAAAGCAGAAGGCAACCACAACATGTGTCAACTACAGTGCGAGTCAAAAAAGTAGCTGCCCTAAAACTTTTTACAATATTTTCACTTAGGCTAAGTCTATTTCTGTGAAATTTTGCCAATTTATTGCCAGTATATATCCACACATGCTTATCAGTTTTGGTTGATTTAACTTAATATTTAACAAAATGGCATTGATTTTCCTAAGAGTACTTATCGTTTTTACCATTTCAAGTTTCAAGTTTCAACAAGTCAGATTGCCTCGACTTCATCGCTAACGATGAGTGGCCCAAATTCACTGGATTATCAGGTTAGGGGGCAATGCTGGAGTCTTAACAAAAGCTGCAACAGAAGCCAAAAGCCAGTTCCCGAGTTTTAAAATGCACTTTAGTTAATTTGGTATGCGTTACCGGAGAAAGCCATTGACAACTCTGTGAACTCTGTGAAAGACTACCATAAACAACTGCAGATAGTCAGCACGTGGTGGACATTTTGAACATTTAATGTCATAATTCATTTAACAGATACTAACTGTTATATTTAATTAAATATCATTTGATATGACTTGTTTTTTAAACGAAAAATTCCTGAATTTCGTAATAAACGAAAATGAGCTGTTAAAATTTGGGGAGTCTTAATAGTAAAAATGATACAATTCATACAAATATTCAGATAAATGGGCCAAAATTGGCGTAAACACAGGAATATGTTTGGGCAATAGCCACGGTAATTTTCAGTCACACAGGTTCAGCACAAGTGATAATATCGCAAAAAGTTTTAGGGGGGGGCTACTTTTTTGACTCACACTGTATGTACCTCTCACACTGCAGCAACACTTGAATAACCATTGTGAATAATAAACGTGCCCTGTACATGGCTTATACCATATGTCACTAAAATATGATACAACCGTTAATGCAACACAGTGTGTCATTCATCGGCTGCAATCGAAATGGATAATATAAGTTACTCCAAGCTGTTATAACGAATGCATACAGCAGTTTAAAAATATATTGTCAAGTATCGAGAGCAAATCACAATTGTAAACGTTACCGGCCAATTTAGCCATACGTTAAAAGCTGTTGCTTACAAGATATATGCCAACAAACAAGTAACGGGCAAATCTAGAGCAGGTTTAAAACCCATTGAGTTGCTATACAATTGAACAATTGATGTAGTTAGGGCCAGGCATTCCATCCAGTTACGGTATATCCACAGCCGCACAGCGTCTGTTCTGCTACTCAATGGCATCTGAGTGATAAAAATATAAATTTATTCGTTCAATATTTCTTACGTTTATGCATCTTTTCATTTTTGGGTGAAAACAGACAAAACCATAACGAAAAAATGACAGTTTTGGCCATGAGCTCCAGCCGTGCTCATGGGTTCCAGGTGCCAGAGATCGGGGCATACAGTTAAACCCCTCTGAAACTCTAGTTCCTCCCCTGCAAAGTATGTACAAGATCGATACACAGCAGGTACGTAACGACATTCATGTTGTTCACAATCAAAACACGTGGCCGGTCACTCGAAGGCAACAAGTTTACATCACGGCTGAATCACGAGAAACGCCTGGCGAAGATGCGCTCGTCTGACGCTGCAACCGACGATTGCGGAAACGTTCAACTGCAGGTATCAGATCCATTTGACTTTCAAAGTAGCTGATCAGTGGCTGCTCGGTAAGCATCGACGCCAAGAACTGCTCGAATGTCATCGACCAGTCATGGTCAAGTGATGACCCGGAAGTTCTGTTCAGGTCTAACGTATCCGGCTTTCCACTCATGGCATCGGCCGCCGGTGAAGTGCTACTCTCAGGAGGGTGTGCGGGTAAGCCGTTGTCCGATACCGACAACTTGGTAAACTGTTTGCCGACTTCACCGATCTGCAACAGCAGCGTGGCGACGGTGGCGATGGAATGAAAGAGCTGCTGTTCGTTAGGCTCGTCGGCAAACAGGTCGTACAACGTCTTGCACAGCTGGATGAATTCACCCTGATTCATCACCGGAAGAGTTCCGTATCTATTTCGCCTCGAATATGTTACAAAAAGTGATCCTTCTGACGTTTCTCCGTCGCCAACTTCTTGCTGAACTGCAGGATCAGCTGCAGCTGCTTCTTGCTTACTCTGTATCTCACTTACTTTAGCATCAGCAGCTAGGCTCTCGTCGAAATATTCTGACGCTTCAATGGCACTGTCTGTTCCATCTGACCTACTTGGACTATCAGAATCATCAAGTTCTGAGTCGAGCAAAGCTGGTGGTTGGTGAAGACGATACATCAGTTTGAGTCGTTCGGGCATGTCAGCTCGACAGATGATGCTCAGGAACCAAACGAACTCACGAAAGTTGACCATATTGTCATGGTTTGCATCCAGAAGCCGGAAAACACGCAGGGCTAGTGTCTCGGAATGCTGGCAACCATTCCACGGACACAGAGCTAAGTAGAGTACCTTGAACTGGTCGAAATCTATCTTGTACTGTTCATAGTACGGTTTGCATGGATCATATTTGTCGAAGACATCAGTAGGTGGCTGGTTTGTCCTCCAGTAGCAAACAGACAAATACTCCTCCTTGAAAATGATGAAAAGCTGTTCCAATTCTTTTCCGGTAAACAACGAGTCGGAATTAACGCTTCGCAGAACGTTTTTCATGGTGCCATCCTCCAACGACTGCACCACACTGAGTCGACGCCTTAACCTCGACTTACTGATGTCCTGGTTTGTAATCTTGTCACCGAATTTGATATAGGAGTCATAGATGAGATCGACAATGTCGACAGACCACTTTTTGTTCGTCTTACTGCCGATAGACGTGCTTGTGCCGCTGGTTCCGATACTGTCCAAGAATAGCGTCACAGCTGTCACAGCTTCTGCATCATCCTTACAAACCAAAAGCGTCTCCTGCAAGCGATCCAAAATCTCCAGTGCTATCTGGAATATCACCTTAGCACCATCATAGAAAAAACAGTCCATTATGTTTACTGCGCACTGAAATGGAATCACGCTGAGGAATATGGTCAGGAACCATGAGAGTGAAATAAGACTCAGAAGTCCTAGGCGATCCAGCTTCTGTCCAAGGCTTGGAACAAACATTTCGACCAGTTCTTCGAACACTCCTTGATCAACGAGAGCACCGACGACCTTGGTATTATAGTAGTCTGGTAAAAATCGTTCACACATTGCTGTCAGCAACCAAAATGCTTCCTCTTCGTTCACATACAGAAGCAGAACACTGGTCACTATGTTCATGGCCTGGCAGTATCCAATGTTGGGATTTCTGAAAGCATACGCAGTCAGTACTCTACGCAGTGCTTGAATGCCAACATCGGTCTGAAAAGCTGGATGCTCGGGCAGTGAGCGATGCAGATCTCTTTCGATTTCGTCCGTTGTGAAATTCTCTCGGCCAGATGTCTCACTTACCAGGTTCCAGTAGTAGCCGACGTTTGCATTCATCTCATACACGGCGCCCGAGTTGATCATCCAGATTTCACCACGAAGCTTGTCAGGAATGCCTTTGAGTATGCTTTCGTGAACAGCATGAGTACGATACGAACACAACCCACGTCCATACTCCGAAAACAAATCCTGCCACACAGACATTTTTGCTGCATCTTTTGCAGACGTTTCCTCCGACATGGGATGGTTGAACAATGTGGCAAGGGCAGGCACTGGCTTACCGGTAGCTGATGGACTGCTGGGAGCATTGTCATCAAGACCTAATGCACCGCTAGAACTGCTGCGACAGAATGATGGTGGGCGAACCAAGAAATCCGATATACGTTCCAGAATAAAATCTCTATCTTCCAGTTCTGCAAACAGAAAATTCATCTTTCCTCTTGTTGTCAGCAACACGGCATTGGGCAATATGTGACCTGCACTTTTCTCCATTTTCTCTACGACGTTTATTTCTGAAAGAGGGATGACTACATTCACTAAATTCCTGACTCGACTGGCGAAGCACACAAATCCAGATGAGAGGTACAGTGTACCCCACACATGCCGCTTATTGTAAGGAGTCCACAAGGTACACTCAACTTCTCCATCCAACTTTTCCATGGCAGGCAAATTAAAAACACATCTGTATGCATTACTGCGAGCTCTTGCGTCAAGATCCCTCTTCAATGACCATTTTCGGACAGACTTCTTCTTGCTGACTGACGTTGGCAAAGTACGGTCTTCTTCGAAGCTTTCTTCCGAAATGAGCTGGGTCATTGCCATATTAGCAAGCTGTTGCATCAACTGAAACGTTTCTTCACTGGATATGAATATACTGAAGTAATAGTTATGTTGACGCGTTGACACCTGAATGCTGTCAGGAAACAAGACGTTGTTGCCGCATTCAAGTTTGGTTATATCCGTCCAACGAACAATCAGTTTTGCTTCACCACCCATTAGAAATGAATAGAAACATAAGTGGTTGACACTCAGATACATCCATCCCTGGCGCGGCACGTGCCCTTTCCAATAACTGCATGAATAATAATTGACAAGCTTTTCCTCCGGAGGCATGTTAAATAACTTCTGAAATCTGGCAACTGCTTCACGATTGCCACTTTCGTCATCATGCTGGCTGGGAACATCCACAGAAGAATTGGCTCGCAGGCTTTCAACTTTGCATTTGACATATTCCAGCATTTCTTCTGTACTGTCCAATGCCGACAGCGTATTCATGAGATGGTCCTCAATCCACTTCCAATGTGCATTGATTTCCATCCTATTGTTTGCTACAGCTATGACATAACTGAAATCAGAATTGGGAAGCTGGTGAAGAATTCTGTACAGTGGAGACCTGCTATCAAGAATAGAATCCAAGGTTCCCACAAACAGACCAGCCAGACCAGAACCTCTGCCTTTGCGTTTCTGAAGTACAAAGTACGGATTAGCAGATTCAACAATCCACAAGGCATTGCCCAACAGAATCTCCTCAGGTTTAACCCACATAGCGACACTCAATGTCTGAAAAAAACAAAACCAGTGTTTCGAGTCTTTAGCTGCTCAACATATAACACATTTCTCCTTACAGTGTCTACAAATAAACATACATTAACAGATCATTACAATAACAGCACGAGATAGCAAAACATAGACCAGTGGATACCAACCATAGGTCCAAACCAATTTCAGCTCTAAATCCCCTGGTGGCTGTTATGATGAAAACCTACCATTGCAATTAAGTTTCTTGCCATTTTGTTTCATGGTACACAGCAATCGTCAGAACCAATCAGAAGACTGAAGTTTCGGTCTAAAACCTAATTAATATTCATGTTTAGCACATCTCTACTTTTTGCTTACATCGAATAAAACGGTGTGTTTACAACTGTTCTTTCGATAAGAAAAACATCCCAGAATTTTTGATTAGAATGATTTATTGATTAAATTTCATTTTAGATATAAACACGCGATGTATCCATGCTAGTCATGAATACTAATTACAATAATTAGGTGCTAAGTCCGGTGTTCACACCGGAGTTAACACCAGAGTTAATTAGCTAGTTGCCTAATTTATGCACGATAACTCCTAGAATATGTAAAATTATTATGTGGTGGCGAATATGTAATTATTATGTGGTTACGTTCTTTTTCATGATGTTACCTTCAGTGAAATTCGCAGAAGAAAACGGGCTCGTTTTCTTTATTCTCTGAGATGCTCAAATAGTGCAACTCTTGAGTCTAACCTAAATTCCTAACCCTAGCTTTCAGGGCAGACTGATCAGATAAATCGGAGTGGTACTGTTGAATGGTACATTGTGGTCAAATAAATCTGGTTCGATAAAAGAACGCACCCAAACGCGCAGCGAAATGCATGCTGACTGTCAACGAAATGTGTACCGGAAGGGCTGTGCATAAATTAGGCAACTAGCTAATACCGGAGTTAACACTGGAGTTAATACTGGACTTAATCCATTTTATCAAGTGACCCAGTGTATGCCATTCTGCTAGTACTGCACTCCTGGATGTGAGTTTACGAGCATATGTGATGATAATTTGGAAAGTCTTCCGAATCGGTACAGTGCGCTATCACTGGCCCATGTCTGCGCATGCGTCATAGGCCTTCAGCATAGCGAGCTGTACCAATTCGGAAGATTTGCCAATAATTTGTCTAGGAGACTCCCAGAATTTCCATGACACTTGGCATTTGCGAGTTACACTACTATTTATAACAAAATGAATACTGTAAAATGAGCTGTAGTAACACAGTTAACTAACATTCAGTTACTTCCTTACTGCACAACAACAAAGATACATCATGACGATACTATAATTTTGTTCACAGCACAAATACACAGCCTATTTTGATTAAAACACAGTAGAGAAACCTGGTAATAGCACTTAAGTGTACAAGCAAAGACAATTTGATGAGGAGTTTGCAAAGGTTGTGCATAAATTATGGAGCTATCACAGGTGGGTTGCATTACAATGCTTTGTCCTGATGTATTTTATTCGTGTCAGCATGTGTTATTTTACTGCTGTTGTAACAAAAGAAGACAAAAGTATTAAGTCACCTAACAGCCAGAGGAATCGTGTGTACAGAAATATTACTGTACACTGAAAACTTTTATAACAATACATCAAACATTCGTAAACACAAAAAGTGGGCGTATCAACCGATCGAATATTTATCATTTATCCACGTGATTTAACATTCAATGCTGGAGGCGTGGTCCGGAGGTGTGGTCTTGACGTTCAAAGTTTTCGTGACACATAACAGCAGTTCACTGCGCTGCGTATTTCGTGACATGTCATCTACTCGTCTTGTGGTAAAATTATTCACTACTGATCACTGATATGTCAATCGTTCTTGCTTCTTGACCTGTCTGTTCAAATTACGGCGCGGGACCGTAGAAACGCCGCCCACCTGCCGCGCCGTGGCACCGCAACTGCAGGTCGGAAAGTCCCACTTAACCCTAACCCTGATTCTATCCCTATGCTTTTTTTTCTTATACTGCCAACACCGTGCAAGGTTGCTGCATCACGATGTGTAAATAGCTGTACAGTGAATACTTTTAAAAACATCGTCTTTCAGCTGAACTGGAACCGGAAACTGCTAAATTATATTAGTTGTGTGTTATTTGAGATTATACGTTATATGGCATTTAAGCCTGTGCTTGCTCATGCCAGCTGTGTATTTTCTTTACTGCTGGCTTCAGTGAAATCGGTGAAAGGGTATACTACTTCCTAGACACGATGCACGTCGTTAGGTTTGATAGCAGATCGCCGCTGAGTTCTTGGCTAACTACTTTTAGTGTATAAAAGTCAACTGCTAGTAGACACCAGTGTATGTATTATCATCGACTGTTAGTCACTTGTAGCAAACACTGACTAACAACATCCAGCAGTGTAAACCACCGTTTGTAACATCAGTTTCATCATCATCATCATCACTGAAATTTTTAGGGTGGCCTAAGCAGCAATGCCACCACGAGGACCACTATAGTCAGAATAAGTACGAGCAGTATCAGACAGTGTTGTAACAGCAGCGGAATAGTATGTCTTCAAATGACGCCGGAAGGTTGATAGGGACGGAGCGGAGGTGACATCGTCTGGTAAGCTGTTCCAGACCTTAGCACCAGCAATCGGAAAGGCACGACTGCCGACAGTTGGCAGGCGGAAGGACGGAACATCAAGCTGATTAGAC
>Ga0049105_1001359_pt1 | contig 10708 bp, 11 predicted proteins | sample WorMetvaBAHAMAS1_FD_61260 | JGI IMG/M metagenome (GOLD analysis project Ga0049105, IMG submission 61260) | Worm MetaG Olavius vacuus BAHAMAS.1 | ecosystem: Host-associated > Annelida > Digestive system > Unclassified | place: Germany: Marburg | collected 2013-04-09 | reverse complement strand
TGCTGGTCGCGTGAACGTCGGCATTTGCCTTCAGGTTTGTCACAGCCCTGTCAGTTGCTGGTCGCGTGAACGTCGGCATTTGCCTTCAGGTTTGTCACAGCCCTGTCAGTTGCTGGTCGCTTGAACGTCGGCATTTGCCTTCAGGTTTGTCACAGCCCTGTCAGTTGCTGGTCGCTTGAACGTCGGCATTTGCCTTCAGGTTTGTCACAGCCCTGTCAGTTGCTGTGAGTATGCTGAACAGTCAGAACTGCTCTTCTGCTTCTGCTCATTTGGCGTTTTTTTCTCTGGCAGTTGTATGCTGTTAATGAAATTTCTGTGTTCTAACGAACCAATTGGCAGCATTTTGTACTGTATATTAGTAAACTGCTCCGTCTGGATCAAAATTTGTAATACACATACTTAGCTCGTGCTTAATCGCTTATTAGTGTAAAGATACGAGGCTTCCTGCTTTTGGTGGGTTACATGATTGCCACTTTTACAGCTATAAGTCTGCAACGTGTCTTGTTTATACAGCAGATAATGACTGATAGCTGTGCAACATATTCAGCCTCCCTGTCTCTAACGCTGGTGTTTACCACACAGCGGACACCTGTCGGAAACGTGTAGCCATAGAATACATTGATGACAGTGACTCGTGTGTGATGCTTGACAGACACTGTGGGAAATGTGAGACGGGATAGGCTAAACAACACTTGCAGTGCATTGCACTCTGTCATTCCCATAGTGATACTCGCACTCGTACAGGTACAGTTGTCTGCCTGGACAGGTGTATGAGAGTACAGGTAAGGCACAGGTGATGTATTATATACCGCATCTGTCAGGTTGATAACTGTAGTGCAGAAGTACAAGAGAGCAGGGGTTATGTGATCATGCCGCTCCTTTCACGTGGCTGTATGCTATAGCATAACTGCTGCTGGACACATGTGCTATGAATGAATGAATGAATGAATGAAAGTGTATTGATTTTAAGTGCGTTCGAAAACCGACTAAGAGCTGCCTTAGTCTAACACACCATGCAAACAAATCCAGCCGTTGAGCAGAATAAAACATTAAATGGTTTGAGAGTCCGTGGAATCAGTCCAGTAGGAGAGGAAACATCATGCATTAGCTACATGCAGTAGTTGAAGGTTTGTATGTTGTTGGTGAATTACCAGGGTGCATCGAGCCCCGACCTGTGTTCAGTGTACGTCGACTTGAGAGCGCTTCGTAACGACCGCGTGACGCTCGTCGAGAAAGGAAGTCCGCAGAGCTTGTGCCTGATGGAGTCTGGCAAGGTACCTTGCTTCTCTGTTATTATCATTGTCATCATTGGTGTGAAGCCAGGCACTGGCCAGATAAACCAGTCTTACATGTAGTTCTTAACAGCAAGCAAACACACAATCATGAAAGTTGGTCTTTGAACGTGGAACCTAGAGATCACTGTGTGCTGTCGAGAGGAGTTTAGAACGAGCAGTCTCTTCAGCATTTGACCATCAGAGCTCACTGAGATGACAGCAAGATGTTGCTGATCGTGTGGTGAAGCCAAGTTGTTGGAGGACGACCTGGAGATTCAGAAGTGGAAATAATCCATTCACAGTTATGACAACTGAAAGAGCAGCTTAGGCGGAAGTACGGCATGGAAATCTGAAAATAGTCTGAGGTGCTATTGGTGTGCAGTTGTCTACATTATGACCGTCTTAGATGAGTCTAAAGAACGTTAACTTTTACTGCTTGTCTACTGCAGTTGCACTGTTACCAGTCGGCTGGCACATCTCATATAAACTGTGTTGCAGCATGCACTTGGTTTTCAATGGAAACTGTCCGGCCTGTGTTGTGAACACTCTCATGAAGTCTGTTATTGCCAGCCAGTGATGCTCCATTCTTTGTGTATTCTTTTTAATACTTCGGTCCTTCACTTCAGTGTTGGATGCATTGCGTGAGGATATCCATGTTGAATGGAGCTCCGCACATTTGTCAGGAAACTGCTCTGAAAACACCCTGTAACCTGACTTTTGTCATTCGTTGGTTTTTATTTGTAGTTGGTTTTGTTTCTTTTAAATTTTTTTTTATAAAATTTGTTATTATTTTCTGGTTTTTGTTTCTGTGCATTTATGGAATACACCTATGTTCATATTGTAGTAGCTGCACTACAAGTGCATAATGATGACGATGATGATGATAATGTCGTTGATGATGTGGAATGCTGCTTCAACTTCATCTCCATGAACTGTTCTTTTTCAGTTTAGAAAATCTAAAGCCTAAGATTCTTATATAGCACGTCTTACGGGACGAAACCTGACCAGCCGTGCTTTACAATCATCAGAAATGGCAGTTGATTGGCCGTCCATTGCGTGCGCTTACAAACAATTGGACCCGCGGCAGCAGCTAGCGAACACACCACCGGCCCAATCAACCACACAAGGCCTTCACTCCGTAAGCATTCACCAGATGGCGCCACCAAAGCAGACATCTGATTACAGCTTACTACTCATTTATCGACTGTGAAAGGATGAAAGCCTGAGTTGGCGTAGTTGGCTGATCTGTAATGGAAGGTTTACACACATCAGTGGTCAGCCATCAGATGCAGGTTGAGCACATGACGGAAAGTTCGCCGACATTCTACCACTGTGCCATGCCACCAACAAATACCAGTATATTTACATACTTGTTTGTAGTTGCTTCCTGGTGTGAAAGTCGTCATAGCTAATCCAGACACAAAAGGACAATGCGGAGACTCGCATCTTGGCGAGGTATTATTCCATTAATCTTGTGACTAAAGTTTCAGTCAGTTTATGTCTCTATTTTATTATTAAATGTTAGGTCTGGCACTGATTCAAAAAATTTCAGTCGATTAATCGAAATAGTTTAATGGATTAATTTTTTATTAATTTAGTCATAATACTGACACCGTAGTTATCTAACGTCACATGTGAAGTAATTAAACCACTACAGTATAGTATATGAAGCAGAGCGTAAGTCGCCACCAGCAAGTTTTAGTAATATTGAATTAAAAATTAATAAAACTTGATCATGTGTGTCATATTTTTTGCATGGTTTTTTTATCGACAAGTTACTGGAAATGCATAATCAATATAAATCTCTTTGTATTATTTAGTGTTAAGTGTTACGTAGTTAACTTTTTATTTTTTGACAGGTTTTTAGTTGATTAAAAAATTCTATTGATTAACTTTTATAACACTTAATCGTTTAATTAGTCACTGCAGTCTGCAACCCTATTAACTTTTTATTAACATTTCCCTCATTTTCATAGTAAAACCCTTGCGTATCTTTAAAATTGGAATGGTGTTAAATGCTAAAAGGGTGAACATCATGATTTTTAAAATTAATATTTTCTTTGTCTGTTATTTATCAAGTGAAGTCTCTCAACTAATCAACATACAGAATTTGTGCACAGAAGTAGAGTAAAGTCTATAATTGTGTTATATTTAGAAGAAATGAAAAAAAATTATTTGTTTTGTTTATTTTTCAAAGTTTTTCTCTGAAAGTGCAGGATTTTGACTATTGAACGCTGGATGTGGGAAAGAATGTCGTTAGAACATTCTTCAGCAATGAATGCATTCAGCAATGAATGCATTCAGCAATGAATGCATTCAGCAATGAATGTTTTGCTATGTGGAATGGCACAGATCTGGGTGAGCAGTGCACACTCAGCCAGTGGCTACTTCACGGTGTACGGCGATGAGACTTCCACTCAGGATCACTTTGATGCTCGTCTAGCGACTGGTGACACGCGCACCCACTACTGTCGGACGGGTTACGTTGGCTTTGTGCGTCGCACAGAAATGACACAGTCCGACGGAGGTAAGAGGACGAGTTGTCCTGTATTATATTACGGTGGTGGTTTGGCATAATGGTAGAGTGTTGGTCTCGATCGGCGTAGTGGCATTATGTCAGGCCCTGTTAAGCAAGTAAGTAAGTCAAATGAATTTATACATGGCGCATCAGAAAAGAAAACAAAACGTCACAGTCTGGTCGGGGATGGTTGACCAACCGTTCACGGGTTCAAGTCTCACAAGTCACACATCTTTCATCAACCATCCAGGTTAACTCAGCCTGGCCATCCCTCCAGAGTAGGACTGTGCAACCAGTGTGGTATGGCTGTGATGTTGTAATCGTGATCTGAAGAGATTCAGTCAGCATGTGACATCATTAGTCTCTCTGCAAGTGCAGAAGGTGGGGGAGGCAACAAGAATGCTGGTGCTTTCTCCTCGATAGCAGCCTGTGAAATCACACATCTCTCGGTATTCATTCTAAGATGACATTACTCCTGAAATAATAGCTTGTACAGTGTGTAGATGATGTTGAGCATTTGTTTAGTTTTGACAAAGTGCGGAATTGTAATTATAGTCAGTTCTCGTCGACCGCTGTGAATGTCTTTAACAGTTGTACATAATTATTAACTTTGCACCATTAATTAGTGATTATAATAATAAAGCATTAACTTCTTAGGCACCATAACATGGAGACAAATTCAAGGGTGCCCACGCTCGAGATGAATAGAAAAGAAGAAGAAGTGAGCTTTCAGTTGGTTCTTGAAATTCTGCAGAGTGTCAGATGACTGGATTGTTGCTGGATAGTATGTTCAATGACGCTGGCCTGGCGACTGCAAATGCACGATCACCAAAGTTGGTATTCAAACATGGAACCCGGAGATCTTCGTGTGCTGTCGAGCAGAGTCGAGAACGAGCAGTGTTTTCAGCGTTTGATCGGCAGAGCTCACTGAGATGACCTGGTGTAGTGCTATGGACAGCTTTGTAGACTAGAAGACACAATTTGCTCCCAGTTTGTGTTCTGTAGTAGTTTAACCGACATCTGCTGTGTGCATTGTGGGTGATTGCAGAGAGACACGATGCTGTGTTTGTTGTTGGCTCGTTGGACGAGACGATTATGCTTCGTGGAATGCGCTACCACCCCTCGGACATTGAAAATACAGTCGTCCGCTGCCATGCGAAAATATGTGAATGGTTGGTACTGTTATCAGTAGTGGTGGCAGTAAGTCTAATAGGTACAGTTAGGTCACTACGATTGGCATTTGTAATGTATTACCTGTACAATATACAGAGTGATGCAGAAAAAAAACACAAAGTTTAATGCACCCAGTTCTTGTCCTTTCAGCTGACGTTGAGGATTCTTCTTAAGACCTATCTTCTGTGCTCAGTAAATTTTTGCACTTTTTACTGTCATCAGGAGAAATTTTGAAATGGTGTTTAGTGGCAGGGTCAGAACTGTTAATAATATCATCTTGCTTAGCGAAGAAAATATCGTCGCTGAGAAGTGTAGGACCAACCAGTTAAATGACCATGTGTCCGTCGGAATCTTGTAAAAACGAGAGCATGTCATGTAAGATTGAAAATGGTTGCTTTATGATGTCAGTGCCGTTTTCACATGGAGCAACTTGTTGGTGGCCGTCGTTGAACTGGAGTCAAGTGAGAATGAGGCAGCTGACGTCATTCCACTTGTAACGAGTGCTGTCATCGAGGAGCAGTACCAGATTGTCGGCGTCGTCGTCATCGTTGACCCGGGCGTTGTGCCAATCAATTCCCGCGGTGAGAAACAGCGCATGCACCTCCGCGACGGCTTCCTCAACGATCAGCTCGATCCCGTCTTTGTTGCGTACAACATGTGATCGCTGTCTTGAGTTGCGTTTTTGTCACTGTGGAATGAACCAACAGATGAATCCGTTCTGTGTTCATACAAGCAGGCACAGACTGGATTGCTTTCACTTAATATGGTTCGTGCATATAGCACGCATTTTGTCGCTGGTTAACTGTTACGTTTATATTTCAGAAGCATCAGCTAAGCATGTATGTCAGCGGTTCTTAAAAGTTTATTGCTTTTTGCACTTCTGTAACCAACCGTGAAAGCTTTGAAACCCGTCTAAACTACTGACTATTGACAGTTACATTTTTGACTGACTAACGGTGCTAACAGCCGATTACATTTAAAAATTTTGAAAACTTCTTCGTTGCCTCATATTGCCTAGTCATTTTGTTAGAAAAAAGAACTTTTGCCTGTTAATGAATTGATTATTGATTGACTTTGTGAGACCATTTGTGTACTCCTATGGCCTCTTCCCACACTACTAGAGGTGCCGGTACCACTCTTTAAGAACCCCTGATGTGGATCTGCACAGACTTTGGTGTTACATCTAGTGTTGAGGTTGTGCATTTGCTGTGCTTTAGTTATATGCATCATTTGCAGAATGATCTGTTGCTGGCTGAATCAAATTACCATATTTTCTGTGAAACTGCCTTTGTTTGCTGCAATTAGCCAGTTGACTAATTTATGCACGGGCATTCGTAGCCAGCTTCCACCCATTAGCCGCCACCCATTTCGGTGCTCGTTTGGGTGCGTTCTTTTATGGAACCAGATTTTTTTGGTCCACAATGTACCGTTCGACAATATTACTCCGATTTATCTGATCAATCTGCCCTGGAAATTAGGGTTAGGATTACGGTTAGACTTAAAGATGCACTGTTTTAGCATTTTTCACGGAGAATAAAGAAAAAGAGCACCTTTTCTTCGGTGAATTTCACTGACAGTAACATCGCGTAAAAGAACACACCCATTCGATCAACAACCAAACGAACTTATATATTCTTTGAATGCGTATGAATTAATTAGTCAACTGGCTAATAATGTCAGTGATATGGGCAGATAGAATGCTGACGGTTCCGAATGCTAAAACAACATGGAGGCAGAAAAAGTGTCGGGGGGATTAGCCGACATAGTGTACAGATAAATGACATAGGGAGTAGGTTTAGCATCTGTGATACAGCTGGGCGTACATCAAATAGTAGCAGAGTATTTGGCGAGTCTTTTAATGTGATGTTACAAACTTTGATGGCTGGTGGCTCTTTCTGTTGGATGTTGATGTGAACCGCACATATCGTCCGAGTCTGATACATATTCCACTGTGTTTTCTCGAGGTGCGTACACTTTGCGAGACATTGTTCTGTGGCTGACGAGGAAATTCTCGGCATTGGTCTTGCGTGGAATATTCTGTGGCCGATATGTATCCATGGCAGTGTGTTGCCGTATGCAGTATGTATCTGTACAATTGACTGGCTGCTTATATGCAGTACTGCACATCCTACGCAGTTTCTTTGACTTCCAGTCCTGTCCAGTGTTGGTGTTGGTTCATCTTCCCTGTGTTGCAAGGCTGCAAGTAATGCCTTGTGGAGAAAAATTAACAGCACGTCGTGATCATCCAGTATATAATGACGTCTTTAACCAAGTTCTCCCACAGCTTCAGTCCTGTAAACCAGTATATCTACCACCAGCAACTGATGGCTGGCTTCAGTCAGATGTCAAACCACTCGGCTTCCAACTCCCTTATCGGTCGTTGTCCGTGCTGAACTTACCTCGACAAATTAGAAAAGTCAGAAAATTCAAAGAGGGTGATGGAAAGGTCAGAGAATGAAGGAAAAGCGTAAGCCGGGGTGAATTGGTGGATGCGTCGGCAGTTTCACTTCAGACAATGACACGTCACCGCTTAATAAACTGTAAAGTTGATGTATGTGTGTATATATTGCTGCTTATCGCTAACAGTGGGCTGGAAAAGTCGGGGAATTCTGTAGAGTGTGATGCTGACGATGGCTTTGCTCATTCGTGACATGTTGTGCTGTACACTCAGTCGACCTCGCAGGTGGCAGATCTTCTTGCTCATGTGCATACACCACGTGCTTCATCTGTGTTATTGCTGGTGTTTTGTAGCACTGATTGTGTTTATTTGCAGTGTTGAAATGTAGTTGGGTCATTGTCAATTGCAATTGCAAATCATTCTTTTCGTCAACAGCTGCAAGTTGTGACACAGTGCAGCTCTGTCTGACTCTACTTTATCACAGGCAGTGCTGAAAATTTGCATTTGTCATGGCTACAGCGACACTGCAGTGCTAAATTACAGCTTCTGGTCTCATTGTCTGTCATTTCAGTACTGTATATTGTACATGTTGCATATTGTGTCCGATGCCGGCAATCTTTCAATGTTTGTGAACGCACAATGCACATGTTAATCTAGAAACACAGTGGTAAACGATACGTTAACAATGGTGTGTAGTGAATTCTGGCGTCACATGATGCTGGCCAGAGATACGTAAAAACTGGTTGCTTATGCTGCATATTTGTGAAGAGAACCACAAATGTTGTCTTTTGTACTCAACGCTGAAAGTGTTGGTCATAGAAAAGCCACTTTGTGAGTTATTTCATTGAAACTGTTGAATGATGTGATCACAAATCTTAGTTTCTTATGCTAATCGAATCCAGTCCAAACTCGCAAAGTTCCAAACTATGTCATCTGCAAATTTAATTTGTTTTTGTTAACACCATCATAAGTAGACTTGTTGCTTCATACCTGAACTACAGTCGTCCATTATCAGTGACTGGTCAGTGCTGTTATTTTGTGAGTTGATAAGACTGTTAGCTGTGACGAATTTTACAAGTAGAGAACTTAGTCAGATATTAGAAATGACAGTTCAGTAATCGGTGTGCATACTTTTTCACTCAGCACACTACAAAACGAAGTATCATTTGGTTGGCTGTTTAATTATGGTCTAATTACTGTTTAGTTTGCTAAACATTTAACTGATACTTGTCGTTTCGACACGTGAATTGCCGGTTAAGACTGATATGTCAGTCAACTATCTTAGTGCTGTCTTGACACGTTTTCTCCGAGACTTAACATCACTGATTTTAGTTGCAGTAAAGCATGTCTGTTGTTTCTAAAACACACCAACATGTTAACAAAACCCACATTCTGTGTCTCCTGCTTTGTGTGATAGTGACGCGGACATTAATGGTTCTTCATTTTCATAAGACCTGTAGCCGTCATAATGTGAATATGTGAATGTATATATTGCTATAAATATGATGAATGTTGTCATCTGTTATCGTCATTATTATCATATATGAATGTTAACAGTAAGTGGGCATTCGCAATCGTCGACATTTTCAAAAGTGGGGAATCGTATGACAGGGTTAACGTCCGCCATTCACTTTTCAAAGATGTTGATCCAAACTGCTATTATAGATCAAAGTCACTCACAAAACAAAGAAAAGTTGACAAAGAAATTTTGCTGGCGGTTTAACGGTGTCAATTTTATTATGGATGTTGCATGTGCTAAGAAAAGTGAACATTGTTCAGTACATTTTTGGGGAACGGGAGGTTCTCAAAAAGGTCGCTCTTTGGAGACTTGAAAATGGTGGTAATTGCGAATGATCCTTCAGTATGAATGTAATTGATGTTATCATGTCTTGCAGTGGTTGTTTTAGGCTTGTTTTCAGCATACATGGTGTCCAATGCACATTGTTGTTGTCCGTATGGTAATTAGCGTAATCGTTTGCCGAGTTTTTGTAAATCTTCTGTAAATACGAACGAACGTAGCGTAATTTGTGGGGTTTTCGTTACAGGTTTTTATAGTTACGTAATAGTGTTTTCTGCATAGTTAGCAGTGGAAGCAGGTGGTCGCTAAGGGTTGTTGTGCATTTTGGATTGTCATTTGATGTGTGAGCTGTCACTTCACATCTTGTCAGTTAATGTCGTGTGAGGAATCGTATGACAGTATGTGTCGTGTGTTCTTTTGGGTGTGATTGCATGTTTATGAATACAAAAACCAATCTCAAAACCAGCATGTGAGAGTGTGAAGTTGCAAACATGAAAACATGATGGTAATGAGAGAGAGCGAACACTATGAACAATTCTGTATGTGGGGAATAAAATGTGCATATTCTTTGTTTGCCATTTTTTACCTTTTCCCCGTGTGGTTGTGGTGGAGTAATGGTTAGGATGTTGGACTAGCAACCAAGAGGTCGCTAGTTCCACACCTGGCTGTTTCACTTTACATAACAGTTCTGGGCAAGTTGTTCACACATGCACCTCTGCCATCAAGTAGTATAATTTGGTACCAGCCAAAGTTGAAAATGCACCATAGCTGGCATCATACTGGCCATGCATCACAGATTTAGTTATAGTCAGCTATGGGTTCAGCCTTTTGAAGGGCGATGAGTATCTACGTACACTCCTGTGGCAATATGAAAACATTTTCCATTTTGTAAAAATGCCGGCTTTGGCATCTGCAAATATAAGTAAGTAACGTAGATTTATTGATAACTAAAACTGTAGTTATGACAGACAGCAGCTTCAAGTCTGCAGAATTTCTCTAGTAATTAGTGATGGAATGTTCTTAAACCGTAATTGCAAGTTTCCAGGTAGGGTGATTGCAAGTTTGTGAGCCCAAAAGGACGTGGTATTAATTGTCTATGCTGCCGTAGAATCTCTGCTTATGTGTGCTTACTTCTAAGCAAGGTGCTGCATTTAATCTTGAGGTAAAGCAGACGCCATCGCTGTTATGTGGGCAGTTTGATTATATGCAGTCTACCAAGCGTTCTTAACTTTCTGTAATTACCTGTTGCTGCAGATACGTCATGTTAGTGCCTCCAGCTGGTACATAGCAATTAACTGGTCACTTTGCTTAATCTGTACTGAGCTTCTGCACGTACGGTTGCCACCCATCCCGCTTTCGGCAGGATGTCCCAACTTTTGGCCCTGACTGTCCCGCATCCCACCATAATCCTTGCCGGGACAGTTTTCAATGCCACCTTGAAGTACCGTCGAAATCCCTCAAGAATGTGATATTTATCTTGTAAAATTGCAGCAAAACATTGCCATTTGTAGACATAAATTCGTTATTTGTTTTTCAGCATGGAGGGA